>Ga0194117_10000014_pt1 | contig 255887 bp, 222 predicted proteins | sample TA2MahsurfametaG_FD_160579 | JGI IMG/M metagenome (GOLD analysis project Ga0194117, IMG submission 160579) | Freshwater microbial communities from Lake Tanganyika, Tanzania - TA2015009 Mahale N1 surface | ecosystem: Environmental > Aquatic > Freshwater > Lake | place: Tanzania: Lake... | reverse complement strand
AAAATGTGGTGAGGGTAGTGGAACGTACTGGACTCGAACCAGTGACCCCTACTCTGTCAAAGTAGTGCTCTAAACCAACTGAGCTAACGTTCCTATAGGGGCGTAAAGGTAAGTGAAACGTAAACTTAAACTTTCCAATCAATAATCTCATTTACCCACTCCTTTCTGAAAGGTGTTTTTATTCTGATGTAATTATCCGAGTAGCCTTCCATCATCGAAGTCTTCTCCTCTTTTTCAAAAAGGACGGGTCGGGTAGTCCCACTAAATTGGTTGGCAAACTGAGCTTGCTTTTGGTAAGAGAGTTGTCTTAATTTTTTATTTCGTGCTTGCCTGACAGGAACTGGCACAATTTCATTTAAGGTATCGGCCAATGTATTATCTCGCTCTGAGTAGGTAAACACATGCAAATAGGTAATCGGAAGTGATTCAAGGAAAGAATAGGTTTCTTGAAAATCGGTATCCGTTTCGCCTGGAAATCCAACAATTACATCTACGCCTATACTGGCATGTGGCATCAACTCCTTGATCAAGGCCACTCTTTCTGCGTAAAGTTTTCTTTTGTAGCGTCTCCGCATTAGGCCAAGTATGCGATCACTTCCACTTTGAAGTGGAATATGAAAGTGAGGCATAAATCGCTGGCTGGAAGCCACAAGCTTTATGATATCGTCTGAAAGTAAATTAGGCTCTATGGAAGAGATTCTGTACCTCGGTATGGAAGTTTCATTATCTAGGGCGCTAATTAATTGTAAAAAGGTTTCACCATTTTCTCCAAAGTCACCAAGATTTACGCCTGTCAGAATTATCTCTTTGGACCCTGCTGCTTCAATTTCTTTTACATTAGTTAATACATTGGCAATTTTGTCACTTCTGCTTTTTCCACGTGCCATTGGGATAGTGCAGAATGAGCAATTGTAATCGCATCCGTCTTGTACTTTCAAAAAAGTACGCGTACGATGCTGCACCGACCAAGAGGCGTGAAAGTTTTCAACTGAATCAATATCGCAGCTGCAAATTTTAGTTTCGTCCCCTTTTTTTAGCGCTTGTAAATGAGAGGCTAGCTCAAATTTTGCAGCTGCTCCCAAAACCAGATCCACACCTGGTATAGAAGCAATCTCATTCGGTTTCAATTGCGCATAGCAACCTGTAATTACCACCGCACTGGCAGGAGAGCGTCTTTGTATCCTTCTTACTAGTTGACGACACTCTTTGTCCGCGTTATCTGTGACAGAGCAAGTATTGATCACATAATAGTCGGCCTCCTCTTCAAAGTTTTTCTGCACAAATCCCTCTTGCTCGAGATGACGTGCAAGAGCGGAGGTCTCCGAGAAGTTCAACTTGCAACCCAGGGTGTGGAAGGCAACAGAGGGCAGTTTTTGCATGGAATGCAAAATTACAGCTTCCTTGTGATACGGGATTGTTCAGCTAATTTTGCATCGCTGATTTATGAAATACCTGCTCTATCCCTTTCGCCTTTTATATGTGGCATATACATTGCTTTTGTTTGTGATAATTATGTTTGTCTTATTGCCTTTTTTTATAATGGCTGCTTGGGGTGGTCCCATTCGTGGAGCAAATTATATCATTCGACTTTGTACAGTATGGGCGGATAGTTGGCTATTTTTTGCCGGAATGCCACACCGAAATATTTTTGAGGTGCCACATGATTTTAAAAAGCCTTACATCTATGTGGCCAATCATCTTTCATACATCGATGCCGTTTTATTAGTAAAAACTATTCGAAAGAATTTTAGGCCTTTGGGACGTGCGGAAACAGCCAGTATTCCAATTTTCGGCTTTATTTACAAACATGCAATTGTCACGGTTAATCGAAGTGATCCAAAGAATAGGGCTGCCAGCGTATCCAGGTTGAAGGCATTACTCAGAAAGGGTATTTCCGTTTTTGTGTTCCCCGAAGGGACTTTTAATATGACTTCTGCTCCACTGAAATCTTTCTATGATGGTGCTTTTCGGATTGCAATTGAAACCGGCACCCCTATAAAGCCCTTACTATTTTTAGATGGGTACCATCGTATGCATTACAGCCATCCCACTTCAATAAAGCCGGGGCGTAGCCGAGCTATATTTTTAGAAGAAGTCAAGGTGGATGGCTACACCTTGGAGCAAATTCCGTTACTAAAAGAACGTGTACAGGAGATAATGGAGCAGAAGTTAAGAGCTTATAATGCAGCTTGGATTCGTAACTAATGGCCACCTGACCATTATGTGGTAAATTAGAGGCAGATGTCGCCTACATTTCTTTTTGCAGATGTATTAGTTCCCGTTGCTTTGCCAGTTACATATACTTGGATTGTGCCTGCTGATTTACAATCTACAGTTCAGGTCGGAAGTAGAGTTGAAGTTAGCTTGGGTAAGAAAAAGCGCTACACGGGCCTTGTGGTTCAATTACACAACACGGCTAACACCAGCCATCGATTAAAATCTATTTTACAGGTTCTAGATAATAAGCCATTGGTGAGTGAGCAACAAATTCAACTATGGCAATGGTTAGCAAATTACTACTTGTGTACTGAGGGAGAGGTTATGGCAGCTGCACTTCCTGCACATTTTAGATTAAGTAGTGACACCACACTTTTGTATAATACAACAGCGGGCGATGATTTTTCTCAGCTAAATGATGATGAATATTTGGTGGCAGAGGCCTTATACTTACAAAAGAAATTGCAACTTGAACAGGTGCAGGCACTTGTTGGAAAAAGAAATGTAGAGCCAATTATTCAGCAATTGCTGCTTAAAAATATTTGTGAATTGGAAGAGTCGCTTACCCAAAAATATAAACCACGAGTTGCAACATTTTTGAATTTATCTTCTACCTATGCAGATCCCAGTCAATGGGAGCGCTTAATAAGTTCACTTAAGCAGGCGCCTCGTCAACAAGCGTTATTACAGCTTTTTCTGGACCAGTATACAAATCATTCGTCTGTTAAAGTACAGGAATTATTACTTGACGCAAAAGCAAGCCCAGCCGTTTTAAAAGGATTAGTAGATCGAGGTATTTTGGTCCAAGAGAAAAAGGTTATTGATCGAATTACAATTCCTGACCACCTCATAAACATAGATTTTACCCTTTCGCTTCCTCAGCAAAAAGCGCTGAGTGACGTCAAGGGTGAATTCGAATCAAAGTCTACCGTCTTGTTGCACGGTGTAACAGCTAGTGGTAAGACCAACATTTATATTGAATTGATTGCAGCTGCACTTCGTAAGAATCAACAAGTGCTATTCTTACTTCCTGAAATAGCACTCACTACTCAAATTATTCGTAGACTTCAACATCATTTTGGAGGGCATGTGGGTGTCTATCATTCCAAGTATTCACCCAATGAGCGAGTTGAAATTTGGCATCAAGTAGCAGCCAAGCGAGTTAATGTGATCTTAGGAACACGGTCTGCCGTTTTTTTACCATTTGTGAATCTAGGATTAATAATTTGTGATGAAGAGCATGATCCCTCTTACAAACAGCAAGAGCCCGCTCCTCGGTATCATGCAAGGGATACCGCTTTATATCTTGGAACACTTTTTAATGCTAAAACTATTTTAGGAAGTGCTACACCTTCCATAGAGTCATACCATCACGCAACTAGTAAAAAATTTGGGTTAGTTTCCTTGCTAAAGCGTTATGGAGAAGTTGCAATGCCAGTAGTGCAGCTGATCAACATGAATGTTGTTCGTTCACAAACAAAGTCATTCTCGCTGGTTAGCCCTATTTTGGAAAAACGCATACGATATGCTTTACAGCAACACCGGCAAGTAATACTTTTTCAAAATCGAAGAGGATATACGCCTTACCAGGTTTGTAAGTCATGTGGTTGGGTACCTCAATGTTTGCATTGTGCCGTTTCCTTGACTTATCATAAGTCGGAGCAGGTGCTATGTTGTCATTATTGTGGTGGTCGATATCAAAAAGTAACTCGTTGCGAAGGGTGTGGACAAAATAAATTTCAGGCAAGAAGTTTTGGCACAGAGCAGGTTGAAGAGCAATTGGCTGTTTTATTTCCTACTGCTCGAGTGGCCCGAATGGATCTAGATGCAATAAAAGGTAAGGATGCACACGCCAAGCTGATCAATAAATTTGAACAAGGACAGGTTGATATACTGGTGGGTACGCAAATGGTAGTGAAAGGTATTGATGTTGAAAAGATAGATTTGGTGGGTATCCTGGATGCCGATGGCTTGTTACGTTATGCTGATTTTCGAGTAAATGAACGCGCTTTTCAATTAATGGAACAGGTAAGTGGAAGGGCAGGGCGCCGAGATACTGTCGGTGAAGTGTTGATTCAAACAGCAGATCCGAGTCATCCCTTGTTGGATAAAATCTTAGCACATAACTATATTCAATTTTATAAAGAAGAGCTATTTAGGCGCGAGGAATTTTTCTATCCACCCTTTAGCAGAATGATCCTGCTAAGTGTACGGCATAAGTCTGCTACCGTTGCGGCTCAGGCTGCCGCAGCATTAGCGCAGCAATTAGCGGTGAAATATCAACAATATTTATTAGGCCCTTCCCCTGCGCTTATCAGCCGTATTCGTAATCAATTCCGTTTTGAGTTGTTATTGAAGCTGCCAAGAAAAAAGCATTTATTGGAACAATGCAAGCTTGATATTAGAGCGTATTCAAAAGTAGTGCAGCAAAAGAAATTATTTAGCCAAGTGGCTATTATACCTGATGTAGATCCTTATTAATTCAATGGATTCTATTACACATATTGTTTTGGGTGCTGCAGTGGGTGAGCTGGTAGCGTGGGGGGAATATGCAATGCGTATTTTATGAAAACTAGTCTTTTTTTTGCTTGTGAGGCATCCAAACTGAAGCGCAACCCCAAAGTGGCGGAAGAATTAGCTTTTGGAGAGATCCCTATGCGCTTTTTTCAAAAAAGGGCAAGAAATAACTTAGATTCTCGCATTTTGCCATAATTTCAGTATAATAAAAAATTCTTTATGCGTCGAGTTTTTTCAAAGCTTGCTTTTTTGTTAGTACTTAGTTTTTTGAGTGATTTCGCTGATGCGCAGCTCCCCAAGGACACTGCCATTCATTTTCAAAGTGGTGACTTTTTTCCAACAAAGAATTTTAAAGCACTTTCCAATAACGATTCATCGTTACGTGCTGCTCTCCTCCAGGGTAACTATTATGTGGTGATCCAGTTTAATGAGATACCTACTGCAACCACTCGGACAATTCTTAAAAAGCAAGGGATTGAACTTATTGATTATATCCCGACTAACGCATACACGGCAATTATACCTGAGTCTATTAATTGGATACAGCTCGCATCTGCTCAAATTCGAAGTGTATTTCAGCTTGATGCCAAGCAGAAGTCAAGTCATGCTCTTTACAATTCCATTGTCCCATCCCACGCGCAATTACTCCTTGGTTTTTTTGACTTAACTGTTATTACGTTTGACCGATTACAAGTTAATGCGATACAGCCTTATTTAGCTAATCTAGGCGCCACTCTCATAGATGAGCTTCCCGCCCATAAGACTTTTATAGTAAGAGTACCTGCCTCTCGAGTGAGGGATTTTGTGGCATTGCCGTTTATTCTTTGGGCAGATTTTATAGATGAACCTAACAAAGAGGAAAATCTTCCTGGCCGCACACAGCATCGTGTAAATGTTTTAGCTGAGGGTTCTAGAAATTTGCAAGGAGATGGGATTAACGTGGGTATTTGGGATGGGGGTGCTATTGGTTCACATCTTGATTTTTTCCCAATTGGTCGAGTAACTCAAGTTGAAAACGTAGGGTCCAGTGCCCACTCTACACATTGCGCTGGGACTATTCTTGGAAGAGGGTTGATTGACCCTTTTGCGCGCGGGATGGCGCCAAATGCGCAGCTGTTCTCTTATGATTTTAATGGAAATGTTCCAAACGAAATTGCAGCCGCCATCCCCACTTATAATTTAGCAGTTAGTAGTCACTCTTATGGTGGGAGTGCTACTTGTGGAGTAAATGGCGCAAGTATTGCTTACTCTGGTACTAGTCGGGCAACTGATCTTAATTTAAATAATTTTCCAACTCATCTTCATATTCACTCTGCTGGAAACTCTCAAAGTTCCTGTACGGGGGGGTGGTATACCATCACTGGTAGTGGTAAGTCTGCAAAAAATAACATACTGGTGGCTGCATTAACTTCCACTGATGCAATGACCTCATTTAGTAGTTTTGGTCCAGTACAGGACGGAAGAGTCAAGCCAGATATTTCTTCTATGGGAAACAATGTGTTCTCAACGACTACTCCAGCTAATAGCTACACTTTCATGTCTGGTACATCAATGGCAACTCCAGGTGTGGCAGGTTCAGTTTCTTTGTTGGTTCAGCGTTATCGTCAATTAAATGCAAATGCAAATCCTCCTTCTGCACTGATCAAAAATGCTGTATTAAATACTGCGCAAGATCTAGGTAATACGGGGCCGGATTATAAGTTTGGTTATGGACGAATTGATGTTTTAGAGGCTGCACGTCTGCTAGAACAAAACAGGTATACCGTAAATAATATTGGAAATGGTGCCTCACGGGATATCTCAGTGACGGTGCCTGCAGGAGTTTCTCGGTTGAATGTTATGTTAGTTTGGAATGATCCTGCAGGTACGGCCAATGCTGCTATTCCTCTTGTTAATAATCTTGATCTAACAGTTTTAAGTGGAAGCACTTCTCATCTTCCATGGGTACTGGATAAAAATAATCCAGCAAATCCTGCTACTACTGGAGTTGATGCAGTCAGCAATGTGGAGCAAGTAACTGTGAATTCACCTACGGCTGGACTCTATACGATTCGGGTGACTGGAAGTGCCATTACAACAGCTTCAAATCAGGAATATACATTAACGTGGACTATTGATCAGCCACGTTTAGAATTGACTTACCCTAACGGTGGCGAAAACTTTGCACCAGGGACTAGTGAATTAATAACTTGGAACAATTTGGGAATTACTGGTAATCTTGCTTTAGAGTACTCCTTAAATAATGGTGCAACTTGGAACCCAATCGTAAGCTCTTTGTCTGCTTCAACTACTCGTTATAATTGGACAGTGCCGGCTGGTGTACAAACATCACAGGCGCTCATTCGAATTACTAGCGGCTCCTTTCAGGACCCAAGTGATGCTGTTTTTCACATTATGGGACCCGTAACAGGTTTTACAGGCGATGGGAACAGCTGCACAGCAGGTGAAGTCAATCTTTCTTGGAACCCCGTGGCGGATGCATCTAGTTATGACATCATGCGGCTTGATCCAGTAACTGGACAGTATGTATTACAAGCAACAGTTGGAAATGTTGCAGGTTTTACTGTAACGGGTCTAACGCCAGGAGCTAGTACATGGTTTACGATTAGAGCAAAGAGCAGTACGGGCTCAATAAGTCGTAGGGCTAATGCCATTAATATCACTGTATCCAGTGGGGGAGGTAATATGGGATCGCCAGGCGCTATCAGTGGTAGCACAACCATTTGTAATACGGCCACACAATATACCTACTCAATAGCACCAGTTAACGGAGCAAGTAGTTATGTGTGGACTGTTCCTGCTGGCGCAGCAATCCTAAGCGGTCAAAGTACTAACTCAATTAGTGTACTATTTACCAGTGGAAGTCAGGTTGGTGATATTGCTGTCTATGCTACTAACGGCGCTTGTCAAACACCGGCTGTTAGAATTGTTGTTGCTGTTGGAAATGCTAATTTATTAGCGCCTATAAGTGGTGGAAATCAAGCACAGCAAATTTGTCCCGGCGCTTCAATCCCTCGTTTAACTGCCACTGCAACAGCTGCTCCTGGAAGCACAGTGATATGGTATAGTGCTTCTACTGCAGGGGTGGTTGTGGCTGACCCATCTTTAAACACAATTGGGTCGATTACTTATTACGCTGCCAGTAAAGAAATTGCAACAGGCTGTGAAAGTCCAAGCAGGACTCCAGTTCAGCTACAACTAATTTCTGTTCCAGCAGCAAGTGTTTCATCAAATGGACCGCTTACTTTCTGTCAAGGTGGAAGTGTTGTGTTAACTGCTAATCCGGGCAATAGTTACCAGTGGAGCAACGGTGCCACCACTGCATCAGTTTCTATTAACAACACAGCAAGTTTAACAGTTACGGTTACTACTGGCACCTGTGTAAGTATATCTCCAGCTGTTCAAGTAACTGTTAACCCGTTGCCAACACCAGTAGTAACGGCCTTGACGCCTACTACAATCTGTGATGGGGATAAGGTTTTGCTGGCAGCTTCGGCTGGCACCAGTTGGGCATGGACTAATGGCGCCACTACTCAATCAATACAAGTTGGAACAGGAGGGGCATATCAGGTTACAATAACAAATGCCTTTGGTTGCAGTAAAATTTCACCTGCAACTACAGTAATTGTTGAGCCCAATCCAGTTGTGTCAATTACTGCGTCACCCTATTTAAAAATTTATCCAGGACTTAGAACTGCTTTAAGTGCCTCAGTAACGCCAGCGGGTAGCTATGCTTATTCATGGCAATTAAATAATCAAATTTTATCCGGAGAGTTGACTTCGCAACTTGATTCAATCGGTTTAAAACATCCAACAGGCAGTTACACTGTTACTGCGCAAAATTTGCCTCCAAAATTACCTTGTGCAAACACCAGTGCTCCACTTGTTATTGGGGACTCTGTTACAGCTCGTTTATTTGTTTACCCCAGTCCTACGCAAGGTCAATTTAGGGTTTCATATTATAGTGGGGCTACAAATCAATTCAGCTTATCTATATTTGACGCTAAAGGAGCTGTAGTATTTAGAAAAATGTATGCCATTACAAATCGATATCAACTCTTAGATGTTGATTTGCGTACAGCCGCTAACGGAGTATATCTAATTCGTTTGACAGATAATTCAAATCGAACGTTGGCAACGGGTAAAGTTGTGGTAGCACATTAATTAATATCAAGATTTTTAAAGAAGGGGTGATCAGGATCAACAAATGCCTGATTGCCCCTTCCTCATTTTTGTCGACTAAGTTGACACGGTTGACAGCTATTTATAAAAAACGCCCTTCCATTATATTTAGAAAGGCGTTTGTGCCCGAGATCGGAGTCGAACCGATACATTCTTGCGAACGGCAGATTTTGAGTCTGCTGCGTCTACCAATTCCGCCACCCGGGCGGGGTTTGCAAAATTAGGGGAATTTGCTGTTTAACTCAAGCCTTGGCCGATTCTCTCTTGGATTCTTTGCAGATACTTGCTTTTGTAGTAATAGTCTTTGATTTTTTCAAATTCTTTGTCTGTGGTAGTGGCGGGTACTTTTCTAAGTATGTCTTTGACATCTTCATGAATTTCTATTGTGTATTGGCTTATTTTTTCTTGCATGGAGGATAATTGGCTAGGATCTCCCTCTGTTAATAGTTCATTTAATTCCATCATCTCCATTAAAAAAGCAGGGGATAAAGTAGGATTTTCATGGCTGGTAATTTTACCTAATAGCTCTAATACGTAATGTAATGTGGATAGGGGTTCTTGAAATACCTGCCAGCCCTTATTAACCGCGGCACTTATTTCCATCAATTTTTCCTGATCTGCTTCATTTTGATCTGTGTGAAAATCTGGATGGAATTTTCGGCTTAACGCTAAAAATTTGGGTCTGATTTTTTTTGAATCTACTTCAAATTGAAGCGGTATTTCAAACAGTTCAAAATAGTTCATGCGTAAGCCCTGGAGTGGATTAAATTTGCTGATTCGGTTGTAAAGGTACACGCCTATGGCTACTATTGGTATAATAAGAGAGGGTAAAATACCCGCAGATAACCGGGTAGCTTTGACCCCAGCGCAGTGTAAGTGGCTGCTTAAAAGCTTCCCCTCGCTACGCATACTTGTTCAGCCCTCAGCTAATAGATGCTTTGCCGACAGGGAGTATGAGAGGGCGGGCGCGGAATTGTCTGAAGATTTGTCCTTGGCTGATTACCTTTTTGGAATAAAAGAGGTTCCCATTCAAAGCCTGTTGGAAAATAAAACCTATTTATTTTTCTCTCACACCAAGAAGCTTCAGCCCTATAATCAGCTTTTATTTCGCTCACTGATAGAAAAGCGAACTACTTTGATTGATTATGAATGTTTAGAGCATGATGATGGGCAGCGTATTATTGGGTTTGGTTTTTTTGCAGGTGTGGTAGGGGCTCATAATGGGTTGTTGGCTTATGGCAAAAGAACCGGATTATTTAATTTAGAAAGAGTATATAAACAAAAGAATTTTAAGGAGTTAATTCATAATTATTTTGAAATAAAATTGCCTCCAATTAAAATTGCAGTTACGGGCTCCGGCAGAGTGGCGCATGGGATTATGGAGGTGCTGAACCTCATAGGGGTAAGAGAGGTGGAACCGGATGAGTATTGTTCAAAAGTGTTTAGTTACCCTGTTTATACTCAACTTAAGGGAGGAGATTTGTTTCGAAACCGCATTACCGGTTCTTATGCCCGTGAGGAATTTCACACCAAGCATCAAGATTATGCTTGTCTTTTTGGCGACTATTTATCTTGTACTGATATTTTATTAAATGGTATTTATTGGGAGGAGGGGATGGATCGGCTTTTTGAAGCAGCTGACATAAGGCGTCCTGATTTTAAGATTGTAACAATTGCTGATATTACAGATGACGCGTACGGTTCTATTCCAATTAATTTGGGAGATCAAACAATTGAGGACCCTGTGTATGGGGTTGATAAAAGTAGTTTACAAAAAACGGCACCTTATCAATCTAATGCAGTTGATATAATTGCAGTGGGAAACCTACCCAATGAATTACCCAGAGATGCAAGCCGTTATTTTGGTGAGCAACTAATTAAATTTATTTTGGAGGATTTACTCATAAAAGGGGGTTCACCTACTTTGGAACGTGCCACCATTTTGAGGGAGGGTAAATTGACGGAGGCCTTCCAGTACATGCGTGATTATGCAACTATCTAGGGTATTATAAATGTAGATAATACTCTTTTAGTAGTAAGAATGCATTCAAGCTATAGCCAGCATAGTCTCCTTGGACTATAAGTTCGGTTTCGTTATTGCTGGATACACCTGGGGAATTATCTCTTTGGCATTTCACTACTATTCTTGAAGTTTTTTTATTGGGAGCAGGCCTAATGTAACAACAATCAGTTATAAGAAGATGTAATGAGTCACAATACTTGACTAAATCATTTTTTCTGCTAACCGGTACTATCAAAAAAATAAACCCATTGGTATTTAATAAGTTGCAGCTTGCCTTCAGTAATTCAGAAAGTGTAAGACTCGAATCGTGAAAGGCTGTATTTTTTTCTTTGGTTGCAGCTAAAAGATCTCTTTCATAAAATGGGGGATTACTGATTATGATATCAAATCTGTTTGGACTACTATATTGTTTAATATCAGTATGTAATACCTGGATATTTTTATGCCAAGGCGAATGTTGTAAATTCTCGTTGGCTTGTTTTGCTGCAGCAGCATCAATCTCAATAGCAGTAATGCTGCAGTTAGCCACTTGTTGTGCTACCATCAGCGATAATAGTCCTGTACCTGTTCCAATATCAAGAATCTTAGGAGACGGCAACTCAATTTCAATAATTTTTTGCGCCGCCCAAGCTCCAAAAACACAAGCATCAGTGCTCACCTTCATGGCACATTGATCTTGTGAAATAGAAAATTGTTTACATGTAAAAGTGGCTTTTCCCATTACCAGTTTGCTCTTGCAGAAGAGGGGGTAGTATAATTGCTATACTGATTTTCTACATATTTATAATAGGCTGTAATAGCTATCATGCCAGCATTGTCAGTGCAGTATTCAAAAGAAGGTATATGTGCATTCCACCCTTTTTGTTCGGCCAATGTTAAAAACTCTTTACGTAACCCGCTATTGGCTGAAACACCCCCTGCTAAGCAAACAGATTGAATTCCTGTCTGGGATACAGCTTTTTCTAATTTATCCAGCAAAATTGAAATGATACGATCCTGTATGGAAGCGCATATGTCTGATAGATTTTCCGAGATAAAATTTTCTTGTTCAATTTTGTCAACCTGCTGTCCTTGTTTGTAGTTCACTGATTTACCAGCCTGTTGCAAGAAGTATACTATCGAAGTTTTTAATCCACTAAAACTAAAGTCTAATCCTTCTACGTGGGGCTTTGGAAAATTAAAACGCTTACCGTTGCCATTTTGTGCATGTTGGTCAATCAACGGCCCTCCGGGGTAAGGAAGACCTAATAATTTTGCAGATTTGTCAAAAGCTTCCCCAGCAGCGTCGTCAATTGTTTCCCCAATCACTTTCATGCTAAGTGGTGAGTTGCATTGTATGATTTGAGTATGTCCGCCACTTACAGTTAGGCATAAAAATGGAAACGCTGGTTTAGGTGTGTCAATTAAATTAGCCAGTACATGTGCTTGCATATGATGCACCGCAATCAGAGGTATATTTTGTGATAACGCTAGTGATTTGGCAAATTGCCCGCCTACCAATAATGATCCAATGAGCCCAGGACTTTGGGTGTATCCCACGGCGTTAATTTCTGCCATGCAAATCCCTGCATTTTTTAATGCTGTATCTACTACTGGAACAATATGTTGCATATGTGCTCGGGATGCTAGCTCTGGCACTACGCCTCCATATTGTTCATGTACTTTTTGACCAGCAACAATATTGGATATAATACAGCCATCAATACATACGGCGGCAGCGGTTTCGTCGCAAGAGGATTCTATAGCAAGAATACGAACAGGCATGAGCGCAAAAATAGGGAAGTCCGGTTGCTACCTGCGCTATTTACTTCTAATGGCAACTACGGGGTCCATTCGGGCTGCCTGTCGGGCAGGTACAAATCCAGCAATGACGCCTACTAATATGCAGATACCAATTGCCAAAAACATATTTGCAGTAGAAATGAAAACAGGAAAATTTAATGCTTTGGTTAATACTTGGGTAAGTAAGAAAACAAGTGAAAGTCCTATAAAACCGCCAATGATGCAGAGAAAAGAGGACTCCAATAAAAACTCGGTTAATATAATGTGACTTTTTGCACCTATGGCTTTTTTAAGGCCAATTTGACTTGTTCTTTCACGAACCGTTACAAACATAATATTAGCTACACCGAACATTCCTACAATCAAGGATAAGGTGGCTATAGCCCAACCTCCAATATTTACATTGACAAAAATATCTCCAATCACTTTACTGAAATCGTTAATGTCATTCAATGCAAAATTATCCTCCTGTGTGGGGGAAAGTTTTCGAATTGCACGCATGGTTCCCGCTAATTCGTCTTTAACAGCTTTACTGCTTAAGTTTGGTTTTCCCTGTACCATTATTAGCGGATCTGCTCTCAGCTCATTCATGATGGAACGTCCAAAGCGGTAGGGGACAAATAGACTATTATCAAATTGCCAACCCTCATCCCCTAACATACTTTTTCCTTGTTTTTTTATAACGCCAATTACCAACACTTTTTTACCTCTTACTTCCACATATTTCTCAGCTGCTAATTCGGCTTTCCCAAAAAGTTTTTCAGCCACCTCAAAACCTATGAGACCTACATTAGCTGCATTGTCAAATTCACGTTCTAAAAAGGAACGGCCATTAGCAATTTCAATCACTTGAATTTTCTCAAAATCCTGATTGATGCCATGTATAGAAACTCCGCTTAATTGTTTACCTGCAAATTCTAGGGGGTCATTAATTTGTATGTGAAAGGCAACATATTGAGCCGCTGGCGTTCTTTCTCGTATCTCCTCTGCTTCTACGTATCTGGGAGAAGGTCTTTTCACAAACTTCCACCAGGGATAATCAGGGCCCCCGCCACTATATTCCCATTTGTCAATATAAATGGTGTTATTTCCAAGTGATTTGATTTCGTTCTGAATATTTTGTTCTAGACTATTCACCGTAGCTAGCACCCCAATAATGCAAAAAATGCCAATCGTTATTCCAAATAGGGAGAGGAAAGTCCTTAACTTATTTTTCCAAAGTTCTTGCACAGCCATTTTAAAGCTGCTTGATATGATTTCTATTGTTCTCCGAAACATATTGCAAAGGTAGAGTCAAAAAGGCTGGTATTGCCAATAAATTGACAGACGGCGATTAGAAAGGCTGACTTACCTTTGCGCCGCACTATGAAGTACCAGGAATCCATATCCCGCAGGCGAACCTTTGCTATTATTTCTCACCCCGATGCGGGAAAGACTACCCTAACAGAGAAGTTTCTACTATTTGGAGGGGCTATTCAGGTTGCGGGGGCTGTAAAAAGTAATAAGATTAAAAAGCATGCTACCAGTGACTTCATGGAAATTGAAAGACAACGCGGAATTTCGGTAGCTACCTCGGTGATGAGTTTTGAGTACAAAGGAACCTTGATCAATCTCTTGGATACACCCGGACACAAGGATTTTGCAGAAGATACCTACCGCACACTCACCGCTGTGGATAGCGTTATTTTAGTTGTAGATAGTGTTAACGGCGTCGAGGAGCAAACACGTAGGTTAATGGAAGTATGTAGAATGCGAGACACCCCTGTAATTCTCTTTATCAATAAAATGGATCGGGATGGTAAAAATAGATTTGATTTACTTGAGGAGGTTGAGAAAGAGCTGTCCTTAGAGTTGCATCCAATGACCTGGCCCATAAACAGCGGAAAGGAGTTCAAAGGGGTGTATAATATTGCAGAAAAAAATTTATTATTATTTCAAGCTGGTACTAAGGGAAATGAGGATACGCTTACAGTAGATAATCTTTCTTGTACAATCTTGGACGAACGGTTGGGAGAAAAAGACGCTACAACACTCCGGGAAGATGTTGAATTAATTGATGGGGTTCACGGCCCTTTGTCAGTTGAGCGTTATTTGGCGGGTAAAGTAGCGCCCGTTTTTTTCGGAAGTGCCATCAATAATTTCGGTGTGCGTGAAATGCTAGACACCTTTATTCGTATAGCACCAACTCCCCAATCAAGGGCTACCTCAACTAGGAAGGTAGATCCCAATGAGGATAAAATGACGGGGTTCGTTTTTAAAATCCATGCTAACCTAGACCCTAAACATAGAGACAGGATAGCTTTTATGCGTATTTGTTCGGGCAAGTTTGAGCGAAACAAATATTTTCATCACGTACGTCTCGATAAGGACATACGCTTCAGCAACCCTTATTCCTTTATGGCGCGTGATAAAAGTATTATTGAGGATGCTTACGCAGGCGATGTTGTGGGTTTATTTGATACTGGAAATTTCAAGATTGGGGATTCCCTTACTGAGGGGGAGGATTTTTATTTTACAGGCATTCCTTCCTTTTCGCCAGAAATATTCAAGGAAGTGGTTAACAAAGATCCGCTAAAGACAAAACAATTAGAAAAAGGCCTCTTGCAATTGACTGAGGAGGGAGTGGCACAATTGTTTACGCAGTTCGGGGGTACAAAAAAGATTATAGGATGTGTAGGAGAATTACAGTTTGAAGTAATCCAATACAGGTTGCTGCACGAATATGGCGCCTCTGTTATATTCAACCCACTTCCTTTTTACAAGGCTTGCTGGCTTACCGGGGCTGATGAGAAGAAATTAGAAGATTTTCTTCGTTTTAAGCAAGCTAATGCAGGGGTTGATAAGGATGGAAATCCAGTTTATTTGGCACAGAGTGAATGGTACTTGAATACGGAGATTTCCAATAATCCAGACATCCAATTTCACTTTACAAGTGAAATACATCGCTCTTAGTTAGGAATGGAGGCTTGTATACCTGTATAATTATGCGGGGTGATCTTTTTTAATTCCTTTTTAACAGCGGTTGAAACAGCAAGTTTGTCAATAAATTGATGCAGCGTTTTTTGATCAATTTTTTGTTTTCCACGTGTCAATTCTTTTAGTGCCTCATACGGATTAGGGTACTTTTCTCTTCTTAGAATGGTTTGAATTGCTTCCGCAACCACCGCCCAATTGTTATCTAAGTCGCTATAAATCTTTGCGTCATTAAGGAGCAATTTGTTTAATCCTTTTTCTATGGATCGAAAAGCAATAAGCGTGTGCGCAACAGGCACGCCTATGTTTCTTAATACAGTAGAGTCAGTAAGGTCACGTTGTAGTCTGGAGATGGGAAGTTTATCAGCTAAGTGGGAGAATAAGGCATTAGCAATACCCAGGTTACCTTCGGCATTTTCAAAATCGATAGGGTTTACCTTATGGGGCATAGCAGAAGACCCCACTTCTCCTTTTTTAGTTTTTTGCAAAAAATATTCTAGGGAGATATAGGTCCACATATCTCTGGAAAAATCTATTAAGATAGTGTTGATACGTTTGAGCGTATCTAATTGAGCAGCCAGCTGATCATAATGCTCAATCTGCGTAGTGTGTTGTTGACGAATTAGCCCAAGGGTATTTAAAAAATCATTTGCAAATCGTATCCAATTGATGGAGGGGAAAGCCACATGATGTGCATTGAAGTTTCCCGTAGCACCTCCAAATTTTCCTGTAAATGGGATCCCAATTAATTGTTCTATTTGGCTTTGTAGTCGTTCAACAAAAACGGCAATTTCCTTGCCCAGTTTGGTAGGGGAAGCGGGTTGTCCGTGCGTTCGGGCCAGCATTGGAATTTCACTCCATTTTTTTGCCAAAAGGGATAGTTCTGTTTTTAAATTGAGCAAGTTTGGAAGATATTCATACTCCATGGCATGCTTCCAGGCAAGGGGGATAGCGGTGTTATTGATATCTTGAGAGGTTAACCCAAAATGAACCCACTCTATGCAAGAATCAGCGCCCCATTCTTGTAATTTATTTTTAATAAAGTATTCAACAGCTTTTACATCGTGATTGGTAGTTTTTTCGATGTTTTTGATAGCTATCGCATCCTCTAGGCTGAATTCTTCAACTAATTTTTTTAATTGTTTTCGTGCTGCAGGGGTTAGTGAAAAAAGCTTTTTTTGTTCCAGGGCTAGTAGGTATTCAATTTCAACACATACACGATATTTATGGAGTCCAAATTCTGAAAAAAATTCATCTAATTGGTGAACTTGGCTGTGGTAGCGGCCATCAATTGCAGCTATGGCGGTAAGAGTGTTTAGTTCCATACTGAGGTGGAAGGGCAGCCTTGAAATACTACCTTTGCACTTGCAAAATTAATCGAATTGGATAAGATAAGGGTTGGAATCGTTAACTATTTAAACACCCGCCCTCTCTTGAAGGGGTTAGCGCAATTGGCTCTTGACGGGGATATACTCTTGACGCAGCATTATCCCGCTCAAATTGCTGAGGACTTAATACTTGGAAAAATCGATGTTGGTTTAGTGCCTGTAGCGGTAATTCCGCAATTAAAGGAGGGTAGGATTATCGGTTCTCATTGTATTGCAACTACTGGTACAGTAGCATCTGTTTGTTTATTTAGTGAGCTACCTATTGAAAAGTTGGAAACTATTTACTTAGATTATCAAAGCCGCACCTCTGTTCGACTATTACAAATCCTTTTGCGCGATTTTTGGAAGAAGGAAGTTGCCTTCATTTCACCTACTTCCTCAGCCTATATTGATAAAATAGAAGGGACCAGTGGTGGGTTAATCATTGGCGATCGGGCACTAAATGCACACAGCAGATTCTCATTTAGGTATGATCTGGGAGAGGCTTGGCAACAACTTACCGGTTTGCCTTTTGTATTTGCAGTCTGGATTGCTGTTTCTCCGTTGGAGGATAGTTTTGTTTCCAAATTTACGCGGGCAAATGAGTTTGGGATGAACAATAGAGCGGCTATTGCTGCTGAAAATACTGGCTTGGTAACATATGATCTTTATCAATATTTTACTACTAATATTGACTACCAATTGACCGACCAAAAAAGAAAAGCGCTTGATTATTTTCTCTCGCTTTGTGCAACACTACCTCCGCTACCACTAATCCCTGAACCCAAAAATGTTTAGTTGTACTTGGTAAGAGTGCGTTAATTTTTTCTTTCTATAAAAAGGAGTAGGGTGAAGTGCTGCTGCTTCTCGTAGATAAACTTGGAAGCCAGCGTTTTTCAGGATATCCAATATTTGTATCAGTTTATCTTGATCTGTAAATTGTCCATGGTATTCCACAAAAATCCTATTGACTACTCCCAAACTTTCTGCGCAATCAGTTATGACGTCCCATTCGGCGCCCTCAATGTCCAGCTTTAAAAAATCAACTGGTTGCGATAGGAATTTTTTTAGTTGAAGACAGTTGACTGTAATAGCATCTTTTGAATTTGTGGTAGTCAACCCACTTGCCATGCCCTCACCTCCAGAAAATGTAAGTTGGGTGTCTTCTTTCCAAACGGCTGCTGGATGGCAAGTTATATTATCTAGGTTGTAGGAGTTTATGTTTTTTTCCAGTAGCAAGAAATTTGTAGGATCGGGTTCAAAGGCTATAATCCTTGCGGCTGGATAGCATTGCTTGAGCCAGATAACACTAAGGCCAATATTTGCACCACAATCCAAGATCAAAGCATTGGGTGGCAGCAATTGTTTGTAGACTTGATCTACAAATATTTCTTGTAATCCATGTAGTAGTTCCTGCGGAGCATTAAAAAATAGAGGTCTACCAAATAATTTGATTGATCTGGTTTTCCCAGCAGGTAGGTGTTTGAGGTATTTTTGCTGAAACCAGCCTATAGATAGAGTCGATAAGTTAACAGCCTTTCGCTGTGATAGCCGATTTAAAATGCCCTTGTATATGTTTTTCAGGAGAGGCTGGAATAACATTTTATTAATCTATGCCTTAAAATTACGAATTTAGCTCTGATGGCCCCATTGATATCTATATGTATTCCTGCTTACGAGCGTCCTGCATTGCTAAAACGTTTGCTAGATAGTATTGCCAAGCAGGTATTCAAGGATTTTGAAGTTATTATCACAGATGATTCAAGTTCTCGTGGTAATGAAGAGTTGCTTTTTAGTACACCTTATAAGTTTTCTATTCATTATCAAAAGAATTCCCGCTCGCTGGGTACCCCGGCTAATTGGCTGGAGGGAATTCAACACGCAACTGGCCAATGGATTAAAATCATGCATGATGATGACTGGTTTACTAATCAATATGCACTTGAAAATTTTGCAGTACAGCTTGATGAAGGGGCTGATGTTCTTTTTTCTGGCTATTATGCTCACGACGAACGGAATGGTCAAGTAAAGAATAAAACAATAACACTTGGACGCTATCAGTCTGTCAAGAAAGACCCCTTTAGGTTGTTTGCTAATAATATCATCGGACCTCCTAGTGTTGTACTTTTTAGAAGGAGTATGCATGAATTGTATGATACTCGTTTAAAATGGTTAGTGGATTTGGAAGCCTATATCAGAATGATGCGTCGCTATTCTTGTCGATATATACCGCTTCCGTTAATTACAATGAGTTACAATGATTCGCAGGTTACAAATTTTTGTTTCCGTAATCCAACGGTAGAAATCCCAGAGGCATTATATTTTTATAAAAAGCATGGGGCTGCTTGTGTCAGCAATATTCAAAGTTATGATGGCTGGTGGCGTTTAATTCGCAATCTGGAGATTAGAGAGGAGGCTCAGCTACGCAACTATGCCGGAGGTGGGCAAGTTCCCGCTTTTTTAATTTCAATGATACGCTTTCAAAAGAAGTTTCCACTTTCTTTACTGCAAAAGGGGATATTTTCAAAAGTGCTGATGTTCCTTTCCTATGAATTCAACCGTTAATATGGTTTCTGTAATCATTATCAATTATAATACTTTCCAGCTGACGGTTGATTGTATTCAATCGGTACTCCTCCACACAAAAAAAGTACCCGTTGAGATAATCTTGGTTGATAATGCCTCTGTTGAAAAGGATCCTCGTATGTTTTTGGATCTATTTCCCTCAATAAAACTGATATGTAGCGAAAAAAATCTTGGGTTTGCAGGTGGGAATAATGTAGGACTGCAAGCTGCTAAAGGGGACTTTGTTTTGTTATTGAATAGTGATACGTATCTTTTGGAGGATAGTATAAGTTTATCTGTAGCTGCCATGCAGCAGCAATCCCAAATTGGGGTTTTGGGATGTAGACAGGTATTTCCAGATGGGGCACTTCAGTTTTCTGCAAGACGTTTCCGCTCTATCACTTGGGAAATTTTTGATTTATTTCGGTTTTTGCTTTTTTTACTGCCTCCTGCTACCCGAGGTATAAAAATGTTAGGGCAGTATTTCAAACATGATCAATCTACAGAAGTTGATTGGGTGAATGGAGCTTTTTTTATGATCAGGCGTTCGGCATTAGCGCAGCTTCCTGGTCATAAGTTGGACGAACGTTTTTTTATGTATGGTGAAGATGTGCTTTGGTGTGAACAATTCAAGGAGCTTAGATTTTCTATTTATTTTTTGGCATCTACTACCATCGTACACATTGCTAGCGCTAGCACGGCTCTTCAAAAACAGCTCCAATTACGCCGTGTAATGATGCAAAATGAATTACATATTATGCGCAGAAGAAAAGGGAGTGGGCTCTATTTTTATACTTTTGCTTTCCTCTTCTTAGCTAAAGAATATTTGCGACTTTTTATAAAGTGGATAGTATTTAAAACAAGCGGAAAGTTAATTCGGTAATTGTTTTAGTACCCTTGTTATAATATTTTCCCAGTTGTAATGCTCAAAAAAATCGGTCAGCAGTTCCTCTTGAAAAGACGTATTTAGCAGTATCCTTGCTATTGTAGAAGCCCATTTATCCCAATTTTCGGTTTTTAGTACCTGCATATAATCTCCGGTAAGCTTGCTATCGATACCTATAGCACCTGTTATAGTTGTTAGCACAGGGGTGCCAAGTGAAATGGCTTCTATGATTTTTGTTTTGACACCACCACCTTTCTGTATTGGGTTTAATAGCAAATCAGCCGCCATGATATAGTTATTGATGTCAGCTACAAAGCCAGTCTCGATATAAGGATTATTTTGAATGGTATTTCGATGTTTCCATCTCTTTGGTGCAAGGCCACCGCATATGATAATTCTATATGGCTTAATCTGACCTTGAAGAAGCGGCTCTATAAATTGAATAATCAATTCAAGCGCTTCCCGGTTAGGTTTATAGTTTAACGGGCCATTGAAAAGAATTATTTTCTCCTGTTGTGTAATCCCGTGTCTCTCTCTAATAAGCTGACTAGCTTGTGCTTTGTTAGCTGGGACTTTATCGAATGGTATGCCATAAGGTATTTCTATACAACGGCTAGGATTGATATTCCATGCTGTAGTGGCAAATGTTTTGTCATTGTTGCTAATAAAGCTGATGGAGTCTGCTTGTTGAAACCCCCATTTTTCATATTGTTCCAGAAGCGGCCACCAAATTTTATGAAGAGATTTAAATCGTTGATATTCTATATTGTGCGTTCGAAGTAAAAAAGGAGTACCTGTATCTTTTTTTACCAAACTAGCCAACCAGGCATAGTAGGGGTGTTCCCATACTAGTAAGTCATATTGGTTCCGCTTCACTAAATCACCAATTGTTGCACGTAACGTTACATCTGTATAACGGAAAAATGAACTTGATAACAAGGGGAGTATACGATAGGTACTGTTAGAATCTGGCTTGTTATCGGCAGTGCTTATAACAGTTAATTGTGTATGTGCTGAGAGTGCTTGATACCAACCTTCTATATAGCGATGCCCACCAGAGCAGGCCGGTAGGAATGAGTAGGGAGCTATCGCCAGCACTTTTTTCATGGTTAAACCTTTTTATATTTTATACTCAACCCCATGAAAAGTCCACCAATCACAACCAATACAATTAAGTACGAACTCGCATACATTATTGCGGTACCTTTTTTGTATGATGCAGGTTCAAATACAAACTGTATAGTGTGTTCTCCAGCAGGTACGGATATTCCTCTTAAAATGTAATTAACTGGGTAATAGGAAATTGGTTTTTGATCTACATAAGCATTCCAGCCTTTAGGGTAATAGATTTCGCTCAGTACAGCAAATTGAGGAGAATTGCATTTTGTAACATAAGTTAGTGTGTCATTATCAAACTTTGTCAGTGTTATTGAAGCGCTACTATCTTTTTGAAAAGTAAGTGGCCCTTTGTACTGGTCTAATTCAATGATTGCTGTTTCTTTCAGATTTGCACTACCAATTTTCTCTAGAAGTGTGGCTTTATTTGCTGCAGTATCCAACTGATTTACCAGCCAGCAATTTCCGTAGGCTTGGTCATTATTTATCAATGACTGTTGGCCTGAATTAGGATCGCTTACAATTACGTAACGGGTATTGAGCATATTTAGTACCCCTTGGTTTAACCCAGCACTGAAATACTTTTCTATTACATCTTGATAAATTCTAAGTTTTGCAGCATGGTATCCACCAACTGATTTGTGAAAGAATGATGTTTTTGCATCATTAAAGGTGCTTGTTGCTAAATTTAGTACTCTGTAGTTGGGATCTTTATCTTTTAAAATTTCTTGATCTAACGGGCTGGGTGCAAAGTTTGAAGCACCATATTCATCTGCGGGCAAGTACATGCTTTTGTCAAGGTAATCATGACTTACAGACAAAATTTCAATAGTGGAAACGAGTAGTATCAAAGTCAATGCAAGGTTGGCGGAGAGCCATTTTTTTGAAAAGGCCCATAGCAATCCTCCGAGTAAGGCTGTTAACAAAATAGCCCGTAATAGTGCCGCTCCAAATAGATTGCTTCTGGCTTCCTGAAGACCTGTTACGATAGTTCTCGCAAGTTGATCTGATCCATTTTTATCGGTGTAGGCTGTTATTATCTGTTGGTCAATAGGAGCAGCGTAGTCTTGAAGTAGCCAAAGTAACATAAGCCCTCCAAAAAGACCGCCCACTATAAGTAATGATTTCCTGTTGAATAGTGAGATTTTTTCCAATATAATATTCTGCATCAACAATAGCGAGGAAACTGCTAGGCCCAGTTGTGGTATAACCTGTGCCATGGAAGGGGCCCGAAATTTATTAAAGAGTGGCAAGTATTCGAAAAGAAACAGGTTAAAGGCAGGGAAGTGCTTGCCCCATGAAATAAAGATTCCCAGCAAGGTAATTGCTAACAGGCTATTTGAAAATGCCCCCCGATTTAATATAAAACCAAGTATGCCTAAAACAAACAAGAGTACGCCAACATAAGCAGGTCCTGCAGTATAGGGTAGTTTGCCCCAATATTGCGGTAAGCTATGTGAAAGTTGTTCTGCATTCCCTTCGTCAATCCCAGCCGCCATTAATTTTTTAGCTACAGGAGACCCCTCCTCTAGATTTCGACTGTGTCCGCCACCAAAAGCATTGGGCAGTAATAGCGTTAGTGATTCACGATTACCTAGACTATATTCAAATGCATAGCTGGTATCAAGTCCACCGGTTTGGATATTTTTTACTGTATCAGCTGTGATGCTGACCTCTTTGCCACCTCGCATGGTATACTTGCTGTATTCCGCGGATGTCCATAGTATGAGGGCATTGCCACCGATGGCAAGAATGGCAGCGAGAAGGGTGAGTGCAGCAGTAAGACCCAAGTGCCTCCACTCTTTGTTTTTAATCCAATAGAACGTAAATGAAAGCGTAAGCGTAACGGCTATTAATAGAAAATAATAAGTTATTTGTAAATGGTTCGCAGCAATTAATAAGTGCGCTCCCAGTGTTGTAACTGATAATCCTATCCAATAGGATTTGCTATATAATAGCATCAATCCTGCCAGTAACAAGGGCATGCAGGCGGTAGCTATCATTTGTGTGTCATGTCCTGCTGCAATAATTACTGGATTGTATGTTGAAAAGGCATATGCCAGTGAAAGAGTGGCGCCAACTAGAGGACTTGCTCCTAAGCTAAGAGACAGGAAATAGAAAAACAGACAGGCAAGAAAAAAGAAATTCATAGGCTTAGGAAGCCCCAGTGAAAATAATTGAATTAAGTCCGGAAGGATTGACTTTCCTTCCATCGCAATTTGATAATTGGGCATGCCACCGAATAAATTGGGATTCCAGAGAGGAAAATGACCATTTGCCGCTTTGTATTCAAAAGCATTTTGCGCCATTCCTTTCCAACTAACATTATCATGCTGATTCAATTGTTCACCTTCTAAAGCAGGGCTACAAAAGATTGCAGTAGCCAGCAGGAACATGGCTAGTACGCCCAAATGTGGGAGGAGCTGTTTAAATAATTTACGTGGCATGTACCAAAGTTTGGTCTCAAAATAATGCTATTTTCATGGAACCTAAAAACAACTATGATTCACACTATACTTAAGGATAAAAGTACCCGCTTATTTTTGGTGCTGGCTGGCTTTTTTGTTGCCAACGCCTTGATCGCTGAGATTATTGGTGTTAAAATATTTTCCCTAGAGAAAACATTTGGATTTGAGCCGCTTCAGTTACGAGTTTTGGGTAATGATCTTTCTTTCAATCTTACTGCAGGGGTATTATTATGGCCTGTGGTCTTTATTTTAACAGATATCATTAATGAGTACTACGGGCAACAAGGAGTTCGCTTTTTATCCTGGATGACCGCTGGTCTCATTGCTTTTGCATTCTTACTTTTCACTGGTGCTATTTGGTTGTCTCCTGCGGACTTTTTTATCACCGGGAAGCAGGGAAGTGGCGTTCCTAATATGCAATTAGCCTACCAGAGTGTTTTGGGGCAAGGTAGTTTTATCATTATCGGATCGTTGACTGCCTTTTTGGTAGGACAGTTGGTGGATGTATTAGTATTCCATCGTATCAAAAAATGGACGGGCGAGAAATATATCTGGCTTAGAGCAACCGGGTCAACGTTGGTATCACAGTTCTTGGACAGTTTTGTTGTGTTGTTTATTGCCTTTTATGTGGGTACACGCGTGAGTCAGCAAGCCAACGATTTTGTATGGCCATTCTCACTATTTGTAGCGGTTGGGTTTGTCAATTATTTATACAAGTTTGTGGTGGCTTTACTAATGACCCCAGTGATATACTTAGTGCATGGTCTCATCGAAAGCTATCTTGGAAAGGAAAAGGCTGATTTAATGAAAAAGGCAGCCATGCAAGATTAATTACCATTTTTAAGCAGGGCAGCCACCACTTTGTCAATAGGCAAACTCATTGCTTCCGGGTTGAATTGATCCCAGGAGATAAGCCTAAAAGATTCCATTTGTTGTGTTTGCTCATAGGTAGCTATTGCAGCTTCACTAAATGTAAAGGGTTGTTTGGCCAAGTCTATTTGAATGGGTTCTAAGGCAGTTATTTTATAGTAGATCGAAAGTATCTGATGTGCCTGATTGAAGGCAGAGCATTGAAAGAAATCAGTAGTGTAAATATGTTCATCCACCCGCACATTTAGGTTTAGTTCTTCTTTAATTTCTCTTATCAAGCAATCGCGCGTTCCTTCCCCAAATTCAAGTCCTCCTCCCGGAAATTTAGTAAAAAGGTCCCCTCTGATTTTTTCGTCACTCACTAGTATGCGGCCCACTTGATCTCTTAAAACGCCATATACACGAACGGAAATTTTACGCATGATTTATTGTTGTGAGATCAATGGATCCTTCAAATACAAATTGAGCGGGGCCACAAAGCCAGATATTATTGCATTGATTTTCTGCTATTCGGTTGAATTCAACCTGGAGATTTCCTCCTCTTGTTTTTACTATAACATCATTGAACCCATTTTCATTATGAAAACAAACCAGTGCTGCAGCGGTAGCGCCTGTGCCGCAGGAGAGTGTTTCATTTTCCACTCCTCTTTCATAGGTTCTTATTTGCAGGGATTCTTCATCTTTTTCTAGTTCTATAAAGTTGACATTGATTCCCTCTGCAGCAAATTCTTTATTAAATCGTATAGCGCGACCTTCTTTTACAACATCGATTTGTTGAATGCCTCGCACAAATCGAATTAGGTGAGGAGACCCCGTATTGAGGATAAAGTCACCTTTTTGCTCCTTTACATGCGTCACATCTTTCATCCGCAAGGCAACAAAATTACTGGATCGAATATGCGCCTCATGTGGGCCATCCATTGCCAGAAAATTCAGCTGTTGTTTTACAATGCCTAGTTTATTGGCAAATAGGGTAATACAGCGTCCACCATTTCCACACATACTACCTTCTCTGCCATCTGCGTTAAAATATTTCATCTCAAAATCAAATCCCTCCTTTTCCTGGAGTAGCATTAAACCATCTGCTCCAATTCCCCGGTGTCGATCGCAAAGAAACTGAATGGAAGATGTTGTTAGTATATCCAACGATCTATCACGATTGTCGGCAATAATGAAGTCATTTCCAGTGCCCTGGAATTTATCAAAATGTAGGGTCATGAAAATGATGCTGAGAATGTAGTTAAAAACTGTTGAATGAGTCTGTCAATATGAAGCGGGGCGTTATCGCTAAATGTTTGTGTAACGCGATTTGCTACGATTACATTCAAGGCAAGACATTGGTGCCCCATTAACCGACCTAATCCGTATATGGCGGCTGTTTCCATTTCAAAATTAGTAATTCGGTGTGCCCCGTATCTAAAGTCAGTTAATCGATTTATTAGCTGAGGATTGTTCAAGCCGAGTCGTAGCACTCTGCCTTGAGGGCCATAAAATCCAGGACAGGTTACTGTAATGCCTTGGTGAAAATCTTGGACAAAATGTTTGAGTAGCGATGGGGCTGCAGTGCTTAGGTAGGGTAATCCTGTTTGGTGTTGAAGCTGTGTTTGTGTTAAAAAAGATTGGATTAATAAGGATTCCTCTTCATTTTGATGAAAACGGTAGAAATGTAAAAGATTATCAATACCTAATCCATGTGTAGAGGCTACAAAACTATTTACGGGCACATCTGCTTGGAGAGAACCAGAAGTGCCTAGCCGTATGATTTGAAGACTAGAAGTTTTTTCTTTGGGACAACGGGTTACTAGATCAATATTGGCTAGCGCGTCAAGCTCGTTTAAAACAATATCTATATTGTCAGGCCCAATTCCAGAGGATAAGACTGTGATTCTCTTGGAGCCAACGTAGCCGGTATGCGTTATAAACTCTCTATGCTGACAAGTAAATTCAATACGGTCAAAATAACGGCTCACTGCTTTTACCCGATCCGGATCACCCACGGTTATCACTGTGGGGGCTAATTCCTCTGGGCGAAGGTCCAGGTGGTAAACAGCGCCTCTATTGTTTACGATTAACTCAGATGCGGCTATTGGATTCATAGGGATTCAAAAATACTGCTTATTTTCGCAGTCCTCCAACGGGTCCTGTGGCCGAGTGGCTAGGCTGAGCTCTGCAAAAGCTCCTACAGCGGTTCGAATCCGCTCGGGACCTCTCAACCCCGCTCCTGCGGGGTTTTTCTTTTAGATCATCGTGAAGGTTGACCTAACTTTACAGGCCATGTTAACGGAACAGGATAGGGATTTTATAAGATATTGGGAAAAAAATCGAATGATAAAGAAGCGCTGGGTTCGCCAATTATCAGTGGGTTTACCCTTGGGTGTAAGTTTAGTTTTGGCAACTGTTTCTAATCTTTTGGCGGGTTGGTATAGTCGTGCTCAAATGGTTTTATTTAGGGAGCAATCCTCATTAATTCTGGTGCTTGTTATAGCAGCCGTTGCAACAGTTTTATTCATCGTAATCTTCTCAGCTCGTCATCGGTGGGAAATGAATGAGCAACGCTATCAGGAGCTTTGTAATCGATAAACCTCTTAATTTGCATGTATGCGTAAATTACTTTTTATTCTCTTTTTTGGTTTGATATCCATCCTCTTCATTGGATGTAGTAAGGGAACAACTGACTGCACACCTAAAACAGTTGCCAGTGAGTTAGCCACTATGCAGAATTTTGCTACTACTAATGGAATGAGTGTTCAATCACATAGTAGTGGAATGTTGTATCAAATAGTAAACCCTGGTAATGGTCTTACGCCAGCACTTACATCTCGTGTTTCTGTTCGTTATACTGGTAAATTAATGAACGGAACTATTTTTGACTCAAATACCGGAGTGCCGGTACAGTTTCTATTAGGGCAAGTAATTCCCGGCTGGCAACTAGGTCTTCCCCTAATCAAGAAGGGGGGTGTGATTCGTCTGATTATACCTTCTTCGCTTGCATACGGATGTAATGCAGCCGGATCAATTCCTGGGGACTCAGTATTGTATTTTGAAGTAGAATTGGTTGATGTACTCTAAAGCTTGCAAGTATGTCAAGTGAAGTCATATCAGCTTTTGACATTTTCAAAATTGGGATTGGCCCTTCTAGTTCCCATACATTAGGTCCCTGGCGTGCAGCACTTCGTTTACTTGCACAATTACAGAATCAGCAGCAGCTTTCAGCCGTACAAACTATCCGTGTGCTTCTCTATGGTTCATTAGCTAAAACCGGAAGAGGTCATGGGACGGCTACGGCTGTACAAATGGGGTTATTAGGTGCCGATCCGGTTACATTTCCAACAGCGCAAATAACATCGCGGCTGCAAGCAATTGCCATGCAACAATCACTTTTGTTGGGTGGTATTCATGAAATTTCCTTTGACCCACAAGAGGATATTGAATATTTAATCACAGAGTCTTTGCCCTTTCACTCCAATGCACTTTCTTTTTTGGTGACCCTGGTGGATGGTACAAGTTTTTCACAAACATTTTACTCAGTGGGCGGAGGTTTTGTTGTGCAAGAAGGAGAAGCTGATACTGTCGAAAAAAAGGTTGAGTTGCCTTTCCCATTTTCCACCGCTCAAGAGCTCCAGCACTGGTGTATGAAGACCGGCCTTTCGATACACGAGATTATGATGGAGAATGAAATGGCTTGGCAGAATGAACAGCAAACAATTGAGCAGTCTCATCGAATTTGGTTAGTAATGCGTGACTGCATCTATAAAGGCTGTCATGCACAAGGTATTTTACCGGGGGGATTGGAAGTTGTACGTAGAGCTGCAGAGCTGAATAAAAAATTACTAAAGGGACGTTCCTACACAACCTATGACCAATGGATAACTTGTATTGCAGAGGGAGGACATGGTTTCAATTACACGTTAGATTGGGTTAGTTGCTTTGCGCTGGCGGTTAATGAAGAGAATGCTTCATTTGGACGTGTGGTCACAGCTCCTACTAATGGAGCTGCAGGAGTGGTGCCAGCTGTCTTACAATATTATTTATCTTTTTGCAAGGGCAGTGATAATAAATCGATTACTTCATTTTTATTAACAGCAGCTGCAATTGGTATAATTTTTAAACAGGGAGCCACACTATCGGCAGCAATGGGTGGTTGTCAGGCAGAGATAGGTGTTTCAGCAGCTATGGCCGCTGCGGGACTTACTGAGTTAATGGGCGGTACTCAACGACAGGTTTTAATGGCTGCAGAAATTGCTATGGAGCATCACTTAGGTTTGACCTGTGATCCTATAGGGGGGCTTGTGCAGGTTCCTTGTATTGAAAGAAATACTATGGGGGCTATTAAAGCTATTACTGCGTCACAATTAGCGCTTCAAAGTACTCCTGACTTAGCAAAAGTTTCCCTCGACGCAGTTATTAAAACAATGTGGGAAACAGCAAAGGATATGAATCTAAAGTACAAGGAAACTGCAGATGGAGGATTAGCAATCAATGTGCCTCTTAGTTTGCCAGAGTGCTAAAATCGTTTATCACGTTATATAGGGTATCTCTTTCAATAGGCGTTCTGCCAGCTTGTTGGATCAAACTCACCAATTCGGTTGTTGTTAAAGTAGGGCTTTGTTCCTCCGATCCCGCCATACTATAAATTTTTGTAGAGTCATCAATTGTGCCATCTATGTCGTCTACTCCAAAACTTAATGCCAGCTGCGCGTTTTGACGACCTAACATAGGCCAATAAGCTTTTAAGTGAGGAAAATTGTCTAGGTAAATTCTGGCAATGGCATACATGCGCATATCCTCGATAAGCGTGCTCTCAGCAACATGGCTCATATCGTTGTCCTTGTTTCTGAATTTGAGCGGAATAAATGTATAAAATCCACCTGTTGCATCTTGTAGAGACCGCAGTTTGCTCATATGGTCAACTCTGTGAATATAGGATTCAATGTGTCCATATAGCATAGTTGCGTTGGAAGGTATTCCCAACCTATGTGCCGTTTCATGTATGGCAAGCCAACCGTTTCCGTCAACTTTATCCTTACATATCTTTTCACGTATTTCAGGATGAAAAATTTCTGCACCTCCTCCTGGTATTGAGTCCAAACCCGCTTCTATTAAAATTTTTAGTCCATCTTCTACAGACAGCCCTGCTTTTCTAAACATGTAATCAAATTCTACTGCGGTGAATGCTTTGATATGTAGTTCCGGTCTATGCGATTTAATAGCCGCTAATAAATCTTTGAAAAATGAAAGATTCATTTTCGGATGAACACCACCTACGATATGTACTTCGGTAACAGGAGTGCCATCATATTTTTTTACAAGATGGAGCATTTGCTCGATACTTAACTCCCAGCCCTCCTCTCTATTTGCATATAGCCGGCTATACGCGCAAAACTGACAACTAAACACACAGACATTGGTTGGTTCAATATGAAAATTCCTATTAAAATAAACACGATTACCATGTTTGCGTTCACGAATCAGATTGGCAAGCGTACCTACAAACCCCAGACTAGCCTCCTCAAATAATAGCATGCAATCTTGGTCCGTTATACGGGTTTGGTTAGCTACTTTTTGCGCAATGGCTTGTAATTGGGGGGATGTTTGAGGCGTAGGTTTCATGCGGTACTAAAAGGATGGCGCAAAGGTATTAATTCCTTATCTTTCTGCTATGACACCACGTATCAAACTTACCATTTTAAGCTTTTTAGAATTTTTTATTTGGGGGTCCTGGCTTATCACAGTTGGCGCCTACTGGTTTCAAAATAGACAGTGGAGTGGGGCGGAATTCGGTGCTATTTTTTCTACCATGGGACTCTCTGCTATTTTTATGCCTGCTCTGGCAGGTATCGTAGCGGACCGGTATCTTAACGCAGAACGTTTATTGGGTATCTGCCATTTGATAGGCGCCGTAGTACTTTTCTATTTGCCGCAGGTAAATGATCCTGGCCAGTTTTATTGGGTCCTGTTGTTTTATATGTTGTTTTACATGCCAACTATATCATTGGCTAATACTGTGTCTTATACTGTATTAGTGGGAGCCGGAAAAGATATTGTTAAAGAGTTTCCTCCTATACGTGTTTGGGGTACCGTTGGCTTTATTGTTGCCATGTGGGTGGTAAGTTTATTACGCTTGGAAACATCCGCTCTTCAATTTTATGTTGCCGGAGCTGCTTCCATCGTGCTGGGAGTTTATTCTTTTTCCTTGCCAAAGTGTCCGCCTAAATCTGCTGCAACAACTGCTACTTCGTTGACTTCTGTATTAGGCTTACAAGCGTTTTCACTATTTCGAAATTACAAGATGGCTCTCTTCTTCATTTTTGCTATGCTATTAGGCGCTGCATTACAATTGACCAATGCATATGGCGATACATTTCTACATGACTTTGATAAGGTAGATGCATTTAAGAACAGTATTGCTGTGCAATATCCTGCCATTATTATGTCAATATCACAGATGTCTGAAACCTTATTTATACTTGCCATCCCCTTTTTTTTACGCCGATTTGGAATTAAAACAGTAATGTTATTTAGTATGATTGCATGGGTTTTCCGTTTTGGCCTTTTTGCTTTTGGAGATCCTGGCGACGGCTTATGGATGATTATTTTGTCTTGTATTGTGTATGGCATGGCTTTTGATTTTTTTAATATTTCAGGATCGCTTTTTGTAGACACACAAGTTTCTCCATCTATACGTGCCTCTGCGCAAGGAATTTTTATGATGATGTCTAACGGTTTTGGCGCCTGGTTGGGAAGCACCATAAGCGGATTGGTTATCCAATACTATTTCACTAACCCGGATCAATCTATGAATTGGAGAGAAATTTGGTTGTCTTTTGCGGGATATTCCTTGGTAGTTGCAGTCTTGTTTGCTTTGCTATTCAGACACCGTCATACGGCAAATGAGCCACCTTCCGGAAATTAAAAAAGCCCGCTTTCAAGGCAGGCTTTTTTAATTAGCGGTAGCAGCTTATGCGTGCGTTTCTATTTTTTTTACAAAGTTAGCTTTAGGTTGTGCGCCAACTAACTTGTCAACTACCTGCCCATTTTTAATAAATAGAATTGCAGGTATAGAAGTAATACCGTAATTCATTGAAACCGATGGATTGTGGTCCACGTTTAGTTTTCCAATGTTTACTTTCCCGTCGTACTCTTTTGCAAGCTCCTCAATTACGGGTCCAATTGCGCGGCAGGGCCCACACCATTCAGCCCAGAAATCCACCACACAAAGCTTATCGGATTCCAGCACGTCTGATTTAAAATTTTGGTCGGAAAATTCTTTAGCCATTTTTTAATATTTATAATATGAATTACAAATTTAGTTCCAGTGCAATTCAACTTGACCGGTTGGCATTAGTTGTGTAAAAGTTGTCAGGCTAGACCGTTTGTACAGAAACTTGCAATGCCGGGTAGTTATTTAAAAATTGTATGAGTTCGGAGCTCATCTCTATTCCCTGAGATGTAGATATAAGGCTGGTATTTAAGCTATTGCGCGGGTCTGTTAGAGTGAATTTAAAGGCCGTTCTTCCGGGATTTTTCTTAAAATACTTTTCTAGGAAGCCAATGATTTCATCATTTATATCCTGTGGTCTCGCATCAACTTGCAACATTCTTGTCAGGCTGCTAATCATAGTTTCGGCTAAAGTAACCCCCATCACTTTAAACTCAAATTCGTCACGGTTGTAACGCTGTTTTAAAAATCCATTTATTAAAACGGTACTGCCTGTTTGTAGTAAAGGGGAAATTTTCATGTAATCGTCACTGAAAAGTGGAAACTCCATTTTTCCAGTATAGTCTTCCACAATAAAGTTGCCATATTTATTCCCACTTTTAGCAATCCGATGTTGCGCATCTGCAACTAGACCAACAATTCTAAATGGTCTGCCAGGGTTTGATTGTTCCCGTATGGTATCTCTGAAATAAAGAAAATCACGAATAGCGGTTATGCCGTAATGCTGAATTTCAAACTTGTAATTATCCAGGGGGTGACCACTTAAATAAATTCCTGTTACTTCTTTTTCATGGTCTAGTTGTACAACTAATGGCCAAGGAGCTACATCTAACATACGGGGCGGGGGTATCTCCATTGTCACAGGCAAATCTCCAAAAAGAGTATTAGCTGTGCTTGCTTGTTGTTGCCCCATTACTTGGCCATAACGCATGATTTTTTCTAAGCCAGTGACATCTTCACCTTGTGCTACTGTAAAATATTGGGCACGATGAAGTGATGGAAAACAATCAAAGCTACCTGCGTACGCTAAGCTCTCCAATGTTTTTTTATTTACAGCACGTTGATTGACTCTTTTGATAAAATCAAAAATGTCTTTGAAAGGCCCTTTTTTATTTCGTTCCTCAATAATATTTTCAACAGCTGCCTCACCAACCCCTTTCAGGCCGCCTAAGCCAAATCGGATTTCTCCCTTTTTATTCACGGCAAACCCCTTGAGCGATTCATTGATGTCGGGTCCAAGCACATTGATTCCCATACGCCGACATTCTTCCATAAAAAAGGTAATTTTTTCTATGCTGCCGGCATTGTTAAGTACAGCTGACATGTACGCTGCGGGATAGTGCGCCTTCAAATAAGCTGTTTGATAGGCTACATATGCATAGCAAGTGGAGTGCGATTTGTTGAATGCATATTGTGCAAAAGCCTCCCAGTCAGTCCAAATTTTTTCTAATCGCTCCGCAGGTAATAAATTAGCAGTAGCACCTTCGATAAACTGCTTTTTCATCTTGTCCAACGTTTCTCTATTCTTCTTACCCATGGCTTTCCGAAGTACGTCAGCATCTCCTTTGCTAAAACCGGAAAGTTTTTGTGCCAATAACATCACCTGCTCCTGGTATACGGTGATGCCATAGGTTTCCTCCAAATATTCTTGCATCTCTGGGAGATCATAACTAATGGCTTCTCTTCCATGTTTGCGGTCAATGTAATTAGGTATGTACGCCATGGGGCCAGGACGATACAAGGCGTTCATAGCAATTAAATCCTCAAATTGGTCTGGCTTTAGCTCGCGTAAATATTTTTGCATTCCCGGACTCTCAAATTGGAAGGTGCCAATGGTAGCGCCTTGTTGATAAAGCGCAAAGGTTTTGGAATCATCCAATGGTATTTTGTCAATGTCAATATCTACCTCGTAGAGTTGTTTAATCAGCGAAAGCGTATTTTTTATGATGGAAAGTGTCTTTAATCCTAAAAAGTCCATCTTAATGATACCCGCACTTTCAATATCAGTTCCCTCAATTTGCGTAACCCAAAGTGGAGAATCCTTGGCGGTAGCGATAGGAATCAAATCTGTTAGGTCGGTCGGAGCTATGATGATGCCTGCCGCATGAATACCTGTATTACGAACAGATCCTTCAAGTCTCTCTGCCTCTCGAAGTACCCTGCCCGCTGGTATGGTAGGTTGTTTGTATAGCTGTCTTAATTTTTTTACGTTCTCAAGTTCGTCATTAGATAGGGCCTCTTTTTCCTCCAAGGACTTTTCGCCTTCTTTGGATTTTAATGGAGCGTGTAATACACGTCTGAGTTCTATGCCCGGCTTTTCTGGTACAAGTTTAGCAAGTGCGTTTGATTCTGGTAATGGCAAATCCATGACTCGCGCAACATCTTTGATACTCATTTTAGCCGCCATCGTACCATAGGTAATTATTTGAGCTACTTGATTCTTACCATATTTTTCTATAACGTAGTCAATTACTTTCTGTCTGCCCTCATCGTCAAAGTCTGTATCAATATCTGGCATAGACTTGCGATCAGGATTTAAGAAACGCTCAAATAACAGGTTGTATTTGATTGGATCAATATTGGTAATACCTATGCAGTAGGCTACTACAGAACCAGCTGCAGAACCACGTCCAGGCCCAATGAAAACTCCTTTTTCACGACCGGCTTTGATAAAGTCACTTACAATAAGAAAGTAACCGGCAAAGCCCATTGTTTTAATGGTGAATAATTCAAATTCAATCCGCTCTTTAAGTGCAGGGGTTACAGTAGCATACCTTTTAATTGCACCCTCATATGTGATATGTTTCAGATACTCCCACTGATTATTGGCATCGGGTGAGATTTTATTTTTTCCAATAATTTCTTCCTTAGTGTGTATTTGGAATCTTTTTTCAATCGGAAAATTTGGTAGTAATATATCTCTTGTCAGATTGAGCGGTTCCACCTTTCCCACAATCTCATTGGTGTTATCTAATGCCTCAGGTAAATCGGCAAACGTTTTTGCCATTTCCTCCTTTGTTTTGAAAAAGAACTGGTCGTTTGGAAATGCAAATCGTTTGTCTTTGACGTTGACGTCATCGTCTGCAAAATCCCGAATGGCAGGGGTGGCTAATTTTTCACCCGTATTGATACATAGAAGAATGTCGTGAGCGGTAAAATCATCTTGCTCTACATAATGACTATCATTACTGGCAATTACTTTAACCTTATATTTTTTAGCAAAGCGCAACAGCACTTCATTCACGGTATCTTGTTCTGGTAACCCGTGTCGCTGAAGCTCAACATAAAAGTCCTCCTGAAAAATATTCAGCCACCATTTAAATTCGTTTTCAGCCTCATCTTGGCCCTTTCTAAGAATAGCTTGTGGGACGGATGCCCCCAGGCAACAGGTTGTTGCAATCAGGCCTTGATGATATTTTTGAATTAGCTCTTTGTCAATACGGGGATATTTGCCATACATCCCCTCCACAAAACCCAATGAGGTAAGTTTAATTAGATTTCGATAGCCTTCTTCATTTTTTGCTAATAAAATCTGGTGCATCCTCCTGTCTCGTTGTTCCTTTGTGAAGGTTTTTTGATGTCTGTTTTCAGTCAGGTAGAATTCGCATCCCACAATGGGTTTCACTTTTAACTTCCCATTAGCATCTTTGTTTTTGTATGCTTCTGCTACAAACTCAAATACCCCAAACATATTGCCATGGTCACTGATAGCCAGTGCCGGCATTTGATTGGCAATAGCTTTTTGGTATAATAACGGGATAGATGCGGCACCATCCAACAAGGAATATTGTGTATGAACGTGAAGGTGTGAAAACTGCATAGCGGGTCAGCAAAGTAGCTAAATTAGTTACCTTTGCAAAATCTTCACTCAACCACCTTTGCGAATCTTTTCCCATACTATTTTACCTGGGTTCCTTTTGGCGGGACTATTACTATCTGGCTGTTCCACGTTTCAGCGTATTAGTACTAAACTGCCGGCTGTTACGCGTTTGTCCCTTAGTCCAAGCAAGTCTCTGACCGCTGCTACTGTCAATCCAGCGGTTGCTTTTATGGATCCATTACCTATCAAACAGGAAGAAAAAAATATTGGGCAACCGCTGCGGGTGCTTGCTGACAGTTCTTATTCCATCACAATAGAAAAGGTTGAGAAGAGATTGGCTGAAGACCTGGAATCTCCTAGCGCTGTAAATAAAGCTGCTTTTTTGAAAGCGGATGAGGTGTCTACTTTGCAGTTAAAGTTTTCAGTTTTGTTGGAGCAGGACTTGCTACTGCTACCTGATTCGAAATTGCTGGCGGCTATTGATCCGTGGATGGGCGTTAGGTATAGGAGTGGAGGCACAACTACACAGGGGATCGATTGCTCGGCTTTTACGGCCTCCGTACTTTCCACCTATGCTGGGGTTCAACTTCCTCGTACCTGTCGAGAACAATTTCAGCAATATCCTAAGGTGGACAAAGAGGAAATTCAAGTTGGTGATTTATTATTTTTTAGAACTAGAGGTCGTTCTGTATCGCATGTTGGGATTTATCTTGGCAATAACAAGTTTGTTCATGCCTCGTCTAGTAATGGAGTGATAGTGAGTAGTAGAAGTGAACCTTATTTTTCAACAAGGTTTGTGGGAGCCAGGAGAGTTCCTTCTTTATCTCCGTCCGAGTCAGCTTTTTAAAAATCGTTTGGCAAGAACTCCAACAATTGGTTTGATATCAGGTGTCAAATTGAAATAATAGACTACTGCTCCGGCACCTGTAAGATAGAAAATGCTTCTTCCAAGGAGGGATAACCAGCCAAGCTGTTCAGCAAAAAGAAAATGGGTACAAAGAATAAGTAAACTAAATAGAACTAGTGCTTTTATTGTCTCGATCGAGAAAGGCTGAAGTTTGAAATTATACCAAAGAAATAAAACTCTCAGGGTATTGTAAATTGAAATGGAGAGTAGTTGTGCAAAAGCCGTACCTACAATGCCATAGGACTTAGTTAAATAATAACTCAGGGGTAGGATGCAGAGTAACAATGCAATGCCACTAATAAATTCAAATCGCCAACGCGGAGAGGTGATAATAATCTGTGAATTTATTCCCGTGCCCATATCAATAATACGGGTTAATCCCAGTATGATAAAAACAGTAAAACCGCTTAAAAATGCAGGTTTAATCCCAAGTGTTAGGATTGCATCTTGATAGTTGATTGCAAATAAGCCAAAGAAGCATACTCCAAATAATAAAAGATTAATGGACGATCTTTTGTAGATACGCTGTAATACTTGATGGTCCTTTTGTTTCCAGGCATTAGTGAGGGGTTCCATTGTGGCTGCGATTATACCTCGTTGTGGTGCCTGTAGCATGGAAGCCATATTCTGTGCTAACGAGTAGATAGCTAATTGTGCCAATGCATTTTCAAGCACAGCAGGAATCAATATTGAGTCGAATACTTGGGCGATGACAAAAACCAACGTGCCTGCGTAGGTAAAACTAGTATAATTGAAAATTGTTTTTTTGAGTCGTTTGGTAAGGGGACTAATTTCAAACGGGGTTGATAATTTTTTCTTGCGTTGTAAGTAGATTGCCAGTGATAAGGCAATAGTTAAATAACTGAATGCGAAAAATCTTACAAACTGTGTAAAATTGGTTATCCAGCCATTGATAAAAAAAAGTATTAGAAATAATACAAGTAAACGCCAAAAACCTTCCTTCAAAAAGTTACTTGCTACCGATTCTCGCTGTTGCCAACCCCAGGCTTCTATTATGTTAAATAAAAGAAGTCCTCCTGCCAATAGGTATACCCAATTGAAGTATTCAATTAATAGGGGTGAATTGGTTGCGTATTTTCGAATGATCAAAGGTTCTATTAACTGGCCGGTAAAAAGTAATACTATAAACCCAGCTAGACCCAGGGTGATAGCAATAGTCAGTTGGTCGTTTTTGCCTGGCCTAGAATGGTCTTTGTAGTAGGGGAAGAATTTATAAATGAAGTAGGGGGCTCCTAAATTTCCAATGGCTACCAGGAGAAGCGTAATTGCAATAAAGGCATTATATAACCCGAATTCCTCTTGTGTAAAAAAATCTTTTCGTGTAAAGAGGTATGTGTTAAGCAGACCAATTCCAAAGCCTCCATAAATCACCAGTGTTGATAATATGCTTTGCTTTCTTATACTGCTCATACAATGTTGTGATTACTCAACTCTTTTTTTTGTAAAGTAATAGTTATCGGAAATTGAGTTGATCGAAAAATCATTGTCAATCTTTTGTTGCTTCCAGTCTGCCGTAACCATTAATTTATTTATGGATTGGTTATTTAAAAGTACAGGCATTACAAATGCTGGGTTACAGTTGCTGAATCGGTAATGAAGTACACCTTCTCTAATTGCATACTCTAATACTGGTATTTTAGCAGTACGCAGGTATTGATTAAATACGGGGGCAAGTGGTAAGCTAGTTTTTTTGATAAAATAATCCTCAATGTCTTTTGTGTCTACAGTTTTATGATAAAAATCTTTATTCATGCCCAGTAGTATGGCACGAAATAAACTATCATTATTGATCATGGTACGAATATGGTGAATCATACCTGCACCCTTATTGTACATATCACCACTGCCCTCATGATTCACCCCGTAGCTACCCACCATTGGGCGATCATTTCTGATTTTAGTTCGTACTCCTTGACAGTAGGCATCGGCTGCTTTTTTGCCATAGTGATACTCTATGAAAAGCACTTCGCTGTACATGGTAAACCCCTCGTGAACCCACATATCTGCAATATCATTTGTGGTGATGTTGTTTGCAAACCACTCATGTCCACTTTCATGAATGATTATATAGTCCCAATCTTTTCCCCAACCAGTACCAGAAAGATCACGACCTCTGTATCCGTTACCAAACCCATTTCCGTAGGCAATTGCACTCTGGTGTTCCATTCCTAGATGCGGGGATTCTACCAACTTGAAACCGTCAGCTTGAAAAGGGTAAGGGCCAAACCAATATTCGAAGGCGTCCAGCATTCTTTTTGTATCTCTGTTAAATTGTGGCGTTGCCTTATCCAAATTGTAATCCAGGACCCAATAGGATAAGTCAAGGGGATTCCCGCTAATACTGGCATAATTGTCAGTCCAACTGGTATACGCCCCTATATAGGGAACAATATTGTAATTATTGATAGGGTTTACAACGCTCCATGTAGTTGCTGTTTTGCCAGCTGGTAGTTTTTCCACTGCAAGCCTTCTGCCATTCGCTACAACGGTTAAGCTGTCAGCAGCAATTACCTGGATTGTAGCACCTTGATCTGGCTCGTCGCTTTGGTGATCCTTACAAGGATACCAAGCACTAGCACCCAAGCCTTGGCATGCAACGGTCATCCAGGGTCTGCCTTTTTTGTCATTAGTAAAAATCCAGCCGCCATCCCAGGGTGGGTTTTTTGCGATTTTAGGTTTCCCACTATAGTATATCACCAGTGAATCCGTATTGTTTTTTTTATTTTTTGCAACCTCAATAAGCCATGTGTCTTGCCCTTTTTTAGTAGCCGTAATTAATTTACCATGTTGGAGTACACTGTCAATAACAAGTGGGCTTTGTAAGTCAATTTGCATCATACGTGCATTATCCTTCCCGGTTGATGCAAAGCGAATTTTATTGGTGCCTTTGATTTCCTTGTTAAGAAAATGAGGCTCTATTGTGATTTGGTAATGGAGCACATCCCACCAACTTCTATTTTTATTTATTGTTCCACGCAGCGTATCGTTGTAATTGAACTGTGATAGGGCTGGCTGTGCTAGTCCACTGGTAACAACTGCAATTATTAGAATTAGTGTGCAAACTAAAATTCGAGCATTACTTTTGAATAGCATGGCGGTAACTTATTGGTAGGCTAATTTACCCACTCTTAGTTATTCTGCGCCTGAATCTTTCTCTTATCAGCAAAAACTTTTCTAAATTTTTCCAATTTTGGCTGGATTACAAACTGGCAATATGGATTGGCGTCGCCATTTACTTCAAAATATTGTTGATGATAATTTTCAGCAGGGTAAAATATAGTAAAAGGAGAGATCTCCGTCACAATTGGATTTGCCCAAGCGCCACTTTCATTTAGTTCTTTTTTATACAGAGTGGCTTTTTGTTTTTGTTCTTCCGTGTGATAAAAAATGGCACTTCTGTATTGCGTCCCTATATCGTTACCTTGTCTGTTTAGTGTAGTGGGATCATGCGTTTTCCAGAAAACTTCTAAAAGTTCGTCATAGGTAATTTCAGAAGGATTAAAAGTGATCTGAATACACTCGGCATGTCCAGTGGTTCCATTGCATACTTCTTTGTACGTTGGGTTTTCTGTTTGCCCACCTGAATATCCTGATACAGCGCTAACCACGCCTTTCAGTTCCTCAAATATTGCTTCAGTACACCAGAAGCATCCATTTGCAAAAGTTGCCGTTTCCATTTTTATATTTTTTAATACTGCCACGTGTTCGGTTTTATGGTTTGTTCTTGCAGTGCTACCATTTTTGGGCTGTCCTTGACAGCTTGAAAGTGCAAAGATTCCTACTTGTAAAGGAATGCTCAAAAGAAAAGTCCTAAGTGTATTGCCGCTCATAGTTGCAAAGTTAGCTATATAACAATCAGGGTATCTGCTTGTTTAGTATCAATAGGGTTAATTGTGCTATTTTTGTGACAAATAATTTTTTATGGGATTAAAACATTTGGTAGTTATAATTTTATTTTCATTATTGCTTTTGCCTATAACTTCTTGGGGCCAAGCTCAAGAAACCTATGCAGATGAGCAAAGGCAACAATTATTGAGGCGTAAAGAAGCAATGCTGTTCAAGCCCGTAAGTATTACTGAAACTACGCAAGAAGTAATTGAAGTCATTGGATTGGGTTCTCCTTCATTTACTGTTTCAAATCATGCAGATGGTACTGAGGGAAGCTATGTGCATCAATTACGTGTGAGCTATACATTACAAACAGTTGGCGGAAAAAATGGGTATAAAATTATTTTCTATGGAGTTGGTGAGAAAATCCCTTATAGTGTTTTAAAAGAAGATGGCAGCACATTTATTTATATTCCTTTTCAGATTCATGATCAATTAAAAAGTAGAATTGAGCAATCAATAAATGCTCGTAGAAAGGTGCAATTAAAGCTTTTGCTAAAGCCCTCAGGCGTTAGAGAAGCGACCTGGATTATTAATTAACTAAAGATAAGTTTACTTGCTGCAGGTCTGGAATGTTACTATTCTAAGCTCATCTAATTAAAAATGCCCCGTCAAGGGGCATTTGTTTTTTTTGCGGAGAGAGAGGGATTCGAACCCCCGGAGGTGTTACCCTCAACGGTTTTCAAGACCGCCGCAATCGACCGCTCTGCCATCTCTCCGGCGCGAATGTAAGACATGGTCAATCTTTAACCAAATGAGTGAGTATGATTAACTTCAGCCTCCCTAAATAAGATGAAAGCGCTAGCCACTTTATTGCCCTTTGCCTGGAAATATAGATTTTACTTGATGGGGGGGCTTTTTTTTGTTTTTATTTCAAATTACTTCAATGTACTGACCCCTCAGCTTACCAGTTTTATAATCGATCACGTGCAACGAACGCTTCAGTTGCCCGGGTACGTACCCAACTCGTCTACTCCCGCCTACGATGGATTAGTACTTCAACTCTCCACAACGATTCTAAAATATGGCAATAGTTTACCAGGGGTGGTTGCGCTTTGTGGAATAACACTGTTGGTACTGGCTTTGCTTCGTGGTTTTTTTCTCTTTTTGATGCGCCAAACTATAATAGTGATGAGTAGACACATTGAGTACGAACAAAAAAATCAAATTTATTCGCATTACCAATCATTAGATATTTCTTTTTTAAAACAGAATCGGGTAGGTGATTTGATGAATCGAATTGCTGAAGATGTGGCAAGGGTTAGACTATTCACCGGGCCAGCCATCATGTACATTGCCAATTTGATTGCAGTGATATCACTGTGTGTTTATTTTATGTTTTCCCGTGATTCCTTACTTGCCTTGTACGTATTGGCACCACTTCCTGCCTTAGCCATACTCATTTACTTTATTAACAATATTATTAACCAGCGAAGTGAACGAATTCAGGAGGTATTATCAGACCTGACCGCCCATGCACAAGAATCCTATGCGGGTATCCGGGTTATTAAGTCCTTCAGCCAAGAACGATCATTAATTAATTTTTACCAATCACTCGTTGGGTTGTATCGGAAAGAAGTACTAGGCCTTGTTAAAGTTGAAGCACTTTATTTTCCCTCGATTACTTTACTAATTGGAATCAGTACGCTACTAACTATCATGATCGGGGGCCTTTATTATATTAACGGGAATAGTGATATAGGGGTGCATACTATTGTAGAATTTGTAATGTATATTAACATGCTCACCTTTCCCGTTAGCGCCATTGGGTTAACAGCAAGTATGGTTCAGCGAGCTGCAGCTTCTCAAAAAAGAATCAATGAATTTATGCAGGTAAAGCCCACAATAATTACTAAGGAGCCCGCTTCTAAAATTTTGCTCAAAGGGGATTTGATTTTTAAGAATGTCAACTTTACTTACCCTGAAACGGGTATACATGCATTGAAGCAAATCAATATACATATAAAACAAGGCGAGAGGGTGCTTGTAATGGGAAAAACAGGAAGTGGCAAGTCTACGCTACTCCAATTGATACTTCGTTACTACAACACAGAGCTAGGCGGCATCTTTATTGGGGATACCAACATTGCAAACACAGACCTATTAAATTATCGAAACCAAATTGGATATGTGCCGCAGGACAGTTTTCTATTTTCTGATACCATTGCAGCAAATATTTCATTTGGTCAGGAAGGTGTTATGCAGCAAGCAATAGAGTGGGCAGCCAACGCTGCTGCGATAGATACGGAAATTACGCAGTTTCCAGCGGGGTATCAAACCTTGGTAGGGGAGCGAGGTGTAACTTTAAGCGGTGGACAGAAACAGCGTATTTCTTTAGCAAGAGCACTGGTAAAAAAACCAATGCTGTTATTGCTTGACGACTGCTTAAGTGCTGTGGATAGCAGTACTGAGCAAAAAATTGCTACTCATTTTACAACTCACTTAAAAGGTGTGACACAGATACTCGTGTCACACCGTGTCCATGCTCACTTGGATTTTGACAGGGTTATTATATTGGAGAACGGTGAAATAATTGAGATGGGTTCGCCAACAACATTGCTCTCACTTGGAGGGGTCTATCAGAAAATGGCTCAACTCCAGCGTCAATAATAAGTAGCATAAAAATCTAAAAACTGATTTGGGCATATTTCAAAGATTTTTATATTTGTAGGATACCAAAAATTAACATTTAAACTGCAAAATCTACCACTGTGAACTACGAGAACAACGAAAGGAAAATGGATAGCATTTACAGCAAACGCCTCAGGGCTGGTAAAAGGCGAACTTATTTTTTTGATGTACGCGCCACTAAGGGGAATGATTACTATTTGACCATTACTGAAAGCAGAAAACGTTTTGATGATAATGGCTATGATCGTCATAAAATCTTTCTTTACAAAGAAGACTTTAACAAATTTGTAAAGACATTAGGGGAAGCCGTTGATTATGTAAAAACGGAGTTGATGCCCAATTTTGATTTTGATGCTTTCAATCATGATGAAGTGGAGGAAGAAAACAACTTGCCCGCTCAGCCTCAGGAAAGCACGGAATTGCCCAAACCAAACACAGAGATAAATACAGACCAAATTAACACGGAGGACGTTGATAAATGGTGATTATTTAAGTATCAGATAATCAACGTTTTATATTTTGATGGATAGCTTTTTAATGCAATTGTTAAGAGTTTTAAAAAAATCGTTTATCTTTCACACCTAATTATAGCTTCTTGATTAAGAGAGTTCTAATAACCAAAAAAGTAACCATGCAACCAAAGTCTACAATTTTTAAAATGCAAAGTTCTATTTTTACAAGCCTTGCCTTTCTGCTCCATTTCCTGCTTATTTCTTTTGTGACATTTTCACAAACTTTTAGCAATGGGCCGCTCTCCACAGGCTCAACCTCCTCCAATAATACACCTGCACCAACTGGCTTCACTTGGAGCGAGGTTCAAGCTGGAAACACTTCCGCCGGGTTTGGAGCCAATATTGCCACTGGTTTTTCAGTAGCTGATAATTTTACTGTTGTTGGCTCCTGGGCAGTAAATAAAATTACTTTCTTCGCATATTCTACAGGATTTGCTGGTACTACATCCCCGTTTGATGCCGTTACGGTTGCCATATACAATACGGATCCTTCTGTTGGCAATCCAACCCCAGTTTTTGGTGATAGAACCACCAATCGGTTTTTAGCGAGTTCCTCCGCTTCCATGTATCGCATTTTTAATGCAACACCAGGTACTACACGTCATATTTTTAAAATAGAGGCTTCTGTCCCCGTTACGTTGACTACCGGAAGCTATTGGGTCGAGTGGAAAGTTGGTTCTGGCACCTTAGGGAATTTTAGTCCAAGCGTAACCATTGTAGGTTCTGTTTCTCCTCCCAATGCTAATGCAAAACAAAGGAGTGGTACCGGTGCATGGACATCTCTAGTTGATGGTGCAAATCCGCAGGAAATGCCGTTTATTGTTGATTATTTCACCAGCGCATGCACTGGTACACCTGCGCCAGGTAACACAATTTCATCTGTTACAACTGTCTGCCCAGGTATAAATTTCAATTTAACTTTACAGAATCCCACTGTCGGCTCAGGTGTGAGCTACCAGTGGCAGTCCTCCGCTGATGGCGTTTCTTGGACAAACATTACCGGAGCAACAAATCCGATATTAACCACTAACCAAGCAGCTGCAAGATTCTATCGTTGCCAAGTAACCTGTTCCGGAAACATGGGAACCTCAACCCCTGTGTTGGTAAATCTCAGTCCTAACTCCGCTTGCTATTGTGCAGCGGGAGCAACTAGTACTGCCTTTGAAAAAATCTCAAATGTCACATTTGGTACAATCAATAATACTACCACCTCCACTGCTGGTTATGAAAACTTTACTTCGCTTTCCACAAATGTAATTGCAGGTCAAACCCTACCCATATCAGTTTCGATTTCAAATGCATTTGCATCTGATGAGGTTCGGGTTTGGATTGATTTTAACCAAGATGGGGATTTTATTGATGCTGGTGAGGCTGTTTATACCTCAGCCCGTGGGGTTGGACCTCATGTAGGTAACATCACTATTTCTGGTGCTGCTACTTTAGGTGCCACTCGCATGCGTGTTCGTATGCATGATGCTGCGGCTGGTGGAAACACCACCCCATGTGGTAACTCCACCTATGGACAGGTTGAAGATTACACAGTAAATATTCAGCCTTGTGTACAAAATGCATTCACAACTAACCCTGCTAATGCTGCCACTACCTGTGGTGGAAATGCAACATTCACTGTTGCAGCCTCTGGATCGGCCCCCTCATTTACATGGCAGTTCAGAACTAGCCCAACTGCTGCATGGCAGGAATTGCCAAATGGCGGTGTTGTAAGCGGTGCTACTACTTCAACATTGACATTTACAAACGTTCCAACAACTTGGAATGGTTATGAAATCAGAAGCATTCTTCGTGGACCTTGTACTGGTGTAACGCCAAGTGCTAGTGCAACATTTACTGTAAATCCCGTTCAGACTAATGTTAGCCCTGCTTCCGCTATTATTTGCCGTGGCGATCTTCAACGTTTAACTATTAGCAATTTTGCTTCCACCTCCGCACCAATGACCTCCACATTCACATCCACGGATGTGCCAAAAGCAATTCCTGATGCAAATGCTGCGGGAACTTCAAGTAATATTACTGTGGGTGGTCTTCCTGCTGGAGCTACTATTACAAATCTGGCTGTTAGATTCAGCATTCCAGCTCACACATGGCCTGGTGATTTGGCAATTGCATTGCGTGCTCCTAATGGCCAAGTGTTGAATCTTGATTATTACATTAGTAATACAGGATACGGTCCTGGAAACGGAATGGTGAATACTGTTATCAGCTCATTAGGAACTGCAGCATTATCTTCAGCTGTTTCTCCGTTTACGGGTACTTTCCGAGCTGATCGCGCCGGTGCCGCTGATGCATCCACCACTGGTATTCCTGTTACTACAACAAGTTGGGCTGCTTTATACGGTCCTGCTGCTGGAACATACACATTAGCTTTACGCGACAGTTATGGTGGCGACGTTGGTACATTGACTGCCTGGTCAGTTGCTGTCACTTATGTAATCCCAAGTTATGGAGAGGGTGTTTGGACGGCTACTCCTGCTCAGGCTGGAACCATGTTCTTGGATGCTGCCGGATTAGTGCCTTACAATGGAACGCGTGAGGATACAATCTATGTTCGTCCTAATGTAAATACTACTTATTCAGTATTCTTTAATTCTACCATCTCACCATGTACTTCAGCTCCTGCTCAAGTGCCAATCAGTGTAGGATTACCTATCAATAATTTATCAGTACCTGCTACTGTTGCAACCTGCGTTGGAAGTGGCTTTACCATAACCGCTTCACATGGCGAAATACCTGCATCTAATGCAGCGCCAATTTATCAATGGCAGCAAAGTGCTGATGGTGGTGTAACCTGGACAAACGTTGCTAACGCAACTACTCCAGTACTTACACTGGCTTCTACTACACAAGCTATGAATGGAACACGTTACCGTATCCTTTCTCGCTCTGGTTCTTGCGCAATTGCAGCTTCTGGTAGTACAACGCTAGTGGTTAATGCACTGCCTTCTATTACGCTTGCATCTCCAACTACTAACCTAACTCCAGGTAAAACCACAACTATCACTGGTAGCAGCTCACCAGCTGCCGCTACATGGAGCTGGTCATTGAATGGAGCTACAATTGGAGGCACTGTAAATACACAGGTAGTTAATATAGATGGACTCGGTAATTATCAAGCCACTGTCCGCGATGTGAATGGATGTGTTAATCGCTCCAATGTCCTTGCTATCGGTGCAGAAGCTTCTGATAAATTATGGATCTATCCAAACCCAACTACCGGCGCCTTCCAAGTTCGTTATTACCATGCTGGTGATATGAATGAAAAGCGTATTATCTCTGTATACAATGCTGCGGGTCAGTTGGTAGCTAGCAAAACATTCGATCTTACTTACACGTCATCTCCATACCTGAGAATGGATGTGGATTTGAGTGGTGCTGCTCGTGGAACTTACGTTGTAAAAGTTGCACATCAGTTCAGCGGTAAGATTGTAGCCGGTCTGGTACTGGTTCAGTAATCTAAGTATATAACTAAATCGAAAAGTCCCTGGGAAACCAGGGACTTTTTTTATGCGTTGATTAAAATTTCTATTAGAGGGAGGGCGTGGGTTTTACCTTTGAAGCAGCAATACGTTTGGATTAACGCATTTTTTTGTAGGCATTAATCAAGCCATTAGTAGAGGAGTCGTGACTTTTTATTGGTTTGTTGTCTGCCAACTCTGGAAGTATTTTTTTGGCTAATTGTTTTCCCAATTCCACTCCCCATTGGTCAAAGCTATAGATGTTCCAAATTACGCCCTGTGTAAAAATTTTATGTTCATACAGCGCTATTAATTGGCCCAAGGAAAAGGGGTTTAATTTTTTAACAAGTATTGAATTGGTGGGTTTATTTCCTTTAAAAACTTTAAAGGGTGTTAGCTTTTTTATTTCAGCCGGGCTAAGTCCTAGTTTTTTTAACTCTTGCTTGACCTCAGTAATTGATTTTCCTTGTAACAGAGCCCCGGTTTGAGCAAAAAAGTTACTCATCAATTTTTGATGATGGTCCCCAATAGGGTTATGCGATTGTGCGGCAGCAATAAAATCACAGGGTATTAAGGGGGTGCCTTGATGAATCAGTTGGTAAAAGGCATGCTGCCCATTGGTGCCTGGTTCTCCCCAAATAATGGGCCCGGTTGCATACGAAACAGGCTTACCATTACGGTCTGTTTGTTTTCCGTTACTTTCCATATTTCCTTGTTGGAAATAAGCGGGAAATCGATGAAGGTATTGGTCATAAGGAAGAATCGCTTCAGTTTGTGCACCAAAAAAATTAGTGTACCAAATTCCCAATAATGCCATAATTACTGGCATGTTTTCTTTTAAAGGCGCATTCTTAAAATGATTATCCATGTGATGCGCTCCTTTAAGAAGGTCAATAAAGCAGTCAAAGCCAATGGTAAGTGAAATGGATAAGCCTATGGCACTCCAAATTGAGTAGCGTCCTCCCACCCAATCCCAAAAAGTAAACATGTTTTTACTGTCAATTCCAAACCGTAGGACTTCTTTCTCATTAGTGCTCAACGCTACAAAATGCTTAGCTATATGAGATTCTTTTTTTACTTTTTTCAAAAACCACTCCCTTGCTGTGAATGCATTGGTCATGGTCTCTTGGGTTGTAAATGTTTTTGATGCAATTAGAAAAAGCGTCTCCTCTGGGTCTACTTTTTTCAAGATTTCAGCAATATGGCTTCCATCTACATTAGAGACAAAAAAGGTCTCAATCCCTTTTTTCCAATAGGGTTTAAGCGCTTCTGTCACCATAAGCGGCCCAAGGTCGCTTCCACCAATCCCAATATTTACTATATACTTTATTCGTTTTCCACTAAATCCCCTGTGCTTACCCAAATGAATCCCCTCACAAAAGGCCTTCATCTGTCCTAGCACTTTTTTTATAGCGGGCATTACATTTTTCCCCTCAACAAATATGGGCTGCTTACTAAAATTCCGAAGTGCTGTATGTAGTACAGCTCTGTGTTCAGTTGCATTGATAGCAGCGCCTGAAAAGAGCATCGACCTAGACTCTTCTAGTTGGCATGCTTTTGCCAAGCCCACTAATAAGTCCATAGTTGTCTCAGTAATCCTGTTTTTAGAATAATCTAATACTAGATCTTTTGTGCAGCAGGAGAATTTATTAAAACGGGATGGATCAGTTGCGAAAAGTTGCTGCAGCGAAATGTGCTTATTTTTTTTATAGTGGGCCTGTAATTTTTCCCAAGCAATGGTTTTTGTTGGATTAATGGCCGGCAACATATTTCAAACTTTTTAATGCTGTTACAGTTTTATCAATCATGGTGGATGTGATATCAAGGTGAGTTACCAGTCTGACTCTATTGGGAGCTATGGCGTAGGCCAAAATACCCCTTTCCTTCATAGCACCTACAAGGGTAGGGGCAGACAATCCATCTTGCAACTCAAAAATGACAATGTTTGTTTCTACTGGTAGCACTTTTTTCACAAAGGGTAAAGAGAGAAGTGTGGACGCTAGCGTGGCTGCGTGTACATGATCTATTTTGAGTCGTTCTAAGTGATTATCCAATGCATAAATTCCAGCTGCAGCCAGAAAGCCGGCCTGCCTCATTCCGCCCCCAAACACCTTGCGAACTCTTCGGGCTTTTTTTATAAAACTGCTACTCCCCACTAATAAACTTCCAACAGGGCAGCCAAGGCTTTTGCTTAGACATACTGAGATACTATCAAACACTTGCCCATATTGCAAAGCTGATTCGTTTTTTGCAATTAGTGCATTCCAAAGCCTGGCGCCATCAAGATGTAATGCCAATTGATTTTTGTTGCAAACATTTCGTATCTGTTTAATTTCTTCAAAATCATAACAACTGCCACCTCCGCGGTTACTTGTGTTTTCAAGTGATACCAGCCTGCTAATTGGTCGGTGTACATCGTCGGGTTGAACGGAGGATTCAATTTGAGAAGCGGTAATTCGTCCATAGTTCCCTGCTAACAGTTTTACTGAGCACAGTGCATTGAATGCAATTCCACCCCCCTCGTATTGATAAATATGCGAATTTTCATCACAAATAATTTCATCCCCGGGTTGGGTATGGCATTTAATGGCAATCTGGTTTGTCATGGTACCAGAAGGGCAGAAAATGGCTGCCTGCATTCCAAATAATTCAGCTGTTTTTCTTTCTAGTGCATTAATTGAGGGATCTTCTCCAAACACATCATCTCCAACAGCTGCTTGTTGCATGGCCGCGTGCATCCCTGGTGTGGGTTTAGTCACGGTATCGGACCTAAAATCAATTATCGAATCTTGCATACCCGCAAGTTAGCAATCGGTCGGTTATCTTTGTTATAAATTCAGGATATGCCATCATTTGATATTGTTAGTAAAGTTGAATTACAGGCCTTGGATAATGCGGTGAATGTGACCACACGCGAAATTTCTAATCGGTTTGATTTTAAAGGAGCACACGTGCTAGTGGAGTTAGATAAAAAGACATTTGTGCTAAAATTGGAGGCCGAAGACGAAATGAAAATGCGCCAGTTAATTGATGTCTTGGTAAGTCGCGCCAATAAACAGGGTATTGCGCCTGAAGCATTTGATCTCACCAAGGAGGGAGCCCAAAGTGGAAAGATTTGGAGAAAGGAAGTAAAGGTTAGAAATGGGCTGGGACAGGAGGAAGCTAAAAAGGTGGTCAAACTTGTAAAAGATGCTGGCTTGAAAGTACAAGCTTCTATACAAGATGACTTGGTAAGGGTGACGGGTAAAAAGATTGATGATTTACAATCTGTTATTCAGTTGTGTAGGACAGCTGACTTGGGTTTGCCCCTGCAGTTTGTGAATATGAGGGATTGATTTGGCTGTTCTGGCTTTACCTCGTAAATTTGCCTCCCACAATTAATTCATCTTACGGCAAAATCCGTAAGGCCTTAAAAATCATAGTTTTATGAAACAAGGAATCCACCCAGAAAGCTATCGCCTGGTAGTTTTCAAAGACATGAGTAACGGACACACTTTTTTAAGTCGTTCCACTGCAGCTTCTAAAGAGATGGTAAAATGGGAAGATGGTAATGAATATCCACTCATAAAATTGGAGATTTCCAATATGTCTCACCCATTCTTTACTGGTAAGAATATGTTGGTTGACACGGCAGGACGTATCGATAAGTTCAAAAAGAAATACGCTGCAAAAAAATAATCTACTAATAGTAAGTATTGAAAACGCCCTGCTAATGTGGGGCGTTTTTTATTTTCTAGGCCTATCCGCATTCTCATTATTTTTACCACTGTGGGAAAAAAGTATATCATTTTCACAGAAGAGTTTTGTCAGCCAGCGCTGTTATATCCATTTTCGCTAACCCGACAAATTCAGGATTTACGAATTGGAATTTTGACCATTCGTGAAAAATGGGAACGGTACTTGCCGTGGTCATCATTTGATAAAGTGTTGGATAATTACAAGGATCATTCAAGAAGTGTGCAATTAAACCAAATCAAAAAAGGGGACACCTGGTTCTTACTCCATGCTACTATTCTTCCTACTCCATCATTGGTAAACCGGATAAAAAAAATGCAGCCGGGGGATTGTTTATTGGGTGAACAAGGAGGACCTATTGTGTATTGTTTTACACAGCAGCAATTGGATGCCAATCAGCAAATTCAAATCAAACGTACAACCGCCTTTACTAAGCCTATCAGTCAAGTCAAATATCCTTGGGATTTGACTCGTATGAATGCAATTGCTATTCAGGAAGATTTTCTATTGTTGACAAAAGGCCGAAGAACAGCACGTCTTTCAAAAACTAATCGAGTTTGGGGTGCAAAAAATATTTTTATTGAAAAAGGTGCTAAGGTTGAGGGGGCTTTTATAAATGCCACGGAGGGTCCTGTTTATATTGCAGCTGGTGCTGAAATTATGGAAGGGGCTCTAATTCGGGGACCGTTGGCCATCGGAGAAGGTGCCTGTATTAAAATGGGGGCAAAGATTTATGGGGCCACCACCATTGGCCCTTATTGTACTGCAGGTGGTGAAATTAAGAATAGCATATTCTTCGGTAATAGTAATAAAGCACATGATGGGTACATTGGAGATGCAGTCATAGGGGAGTGGTGTAATTTGGGTGCAGGTACCACTAACTCAAATATTAAAAATAACGCAGGCTCAATTCGTTTCGCAACGCCTGATGGGGAGGTTGATGCAGGAATTAAATGCGGAGTGATGATGGGAGATTATGTGCGTACCAGCATTAACTCCTCTATTAATACGGGTACTTTAATTGGACCTTGCTCCGTACTATTGGAACCTGGATTATCTCCTAAATTAATTCCCGCATTTTCTTGGGGGCATGATGGTATTACAAAATACAAGTGGTCCAAGGTATTGGAAGATATTAAGCGTTGGAAGGCGCTTAAAAAGCGCACTGTCAGCAGCTGGGAGGAAAATATGTTGAAAGCTATTTACACCGCCAAATAATAGAGCAAAATGAGAAAAAAAATTGCAGCAGCTAATTGGAAAATGAATTTAAGCTGGAAAGAGGGAAAAGAGTTGATAAGTCAGCTCATCGAATTAAGCCCAACAATCCCTACCGCACACCAAGTGATTATAGCAGTGCCGTTTCCCTACCTTGAGTTGGCCGCTCAATTAGTTGCAGCGCAACCAGGATATTTCATATCGGCACAGAATTGTTACCATAAGGCTGCTGGAGCCTACACTGGAGAGGTTGCGGCTTCTATGCTTGCTTCAGTGGGTATTAAGTATTGTATTGTTGGGCATAGCGAACGTAGAGAATACCAACAAGAAACGCCCGAACAATTAGCAGCCAAATTGCAGCTCTGTTTTACGCATGCTATTACTCCAATTTTTTGTTGTGGCGAACCATTGTCTGTTAGAGAGGGCGGTAATCCCAGTGAATATGTACGAAGTCAACTTGTTGACTCTTTATCTTGCTTAGCGTCAGAACAAATTGCCCAACTTATAATTGCATATGAGCCAATTTGGGCCATAGGTACTGGCAAAACCGCCTCGCCCGAACAGGCGCAAGAAATGCATTTAGCCATTCGAAATTATCTCACTGAATCTTATGGCAGTGCTATTGCGCAGGGCATTCCTATCTTATATGGGGGAAGTGTAAAGGGTAGTAATGCGACAGCCATTTTTGCTAATCCTGATATTGATGGCGGTTTAGTAGGAGGTGCCTCATTGAATGCAGTAGAATTTGCTACAATTATAGGTGCTTTGCCCCAGTGAGATCATTTAATCACTTCACTTATGGCGCTACCAATATTGCCACTGGGCATTTGAATACGAAGCAAGGTGGCTAATGTGGGAGCAATATCTGACATACTGGTCTCGCGAATTGTTTTTCCTTTCTGTATCCCCCAGCCAAACCATAAAAGTGGAATATGCGTGTCGTAAGGATTCCATAGGCCATGGGTAGTACCGCTTGTCCCACTGGCATCAATATATCCTGGTTTTAAAATTAGTTGGACTTCGCCACTCCGACGGGGGTGATAGCTAAGATTAATTGCTTTTTGTATGGTAGATGGAAGTGGGATGGTATTAGTTTCTGTAATTGGGAACAGGCGGTCAATGCCGGGTTCATTGGCGCACTCTTTTTTCAGCCAATCGGCAATTTCAGTTACAGCAATTCCCGCAGAGTCAAGTTTGTGAAGATTTAAATGATATTGGTAATTGTCATCACTCAAAATAATATTATTGATTTTGTAGGTCTTTTTTAAAGAAGCATTGAGGCGATCCATCAGTTTGCTTGTAAAAACACGCCCCCCTGGCAATCTGTTTTCTTGCATAAACTCTGGAATATGTGCGGCACCATGATCGGCTGTGAGAAAGAGGGTGTATTGATTTTTACCTATTTTCTGATCCAGCAATGATAAAAAATTACCAAGTGCTAAATCAAAACGAAGCATGGCATCTTCCGCTTCCATAGAGTTAGGTCCAAAGCTGTGTCCGATATAATCAGGTGAAGAAAAACTAACAGCTAATAGATCAGTGATAGCATCCTGTCCTAAATTTTCGTTTTCAAGCGCAGCCTTTGCAAACTCGAATGTTAATTCATTGCCGAAATAGGTAGTATTTAGTTTACCGTAATCCTTTCCTATGAATTTTTTTAGATCATAAGGAAACCCGTCTCCAAAAGGTTTGGCCTCATATGTTTTTTTATCCGAGGTGCTTTGTGCATATATTGTGCTATCAAAAAGCAAAGACCAACCTTTTTCATAATACTGGTCAGGTAGTTTTTGATCATTGAATTGGGTTACCCAGTTAGGCAGGGTGGGCATATAAAAAGTGGAAGTAATCCATTTGCCTACCGAGTTATCATACCAATAGGCGGCATTGGCGCTATGTCCTGCAGGTAAAATAGCGCCACGATCTTTTATAGCTATTCCTATTACTTTACTTTTAAAATTTGTTGCAAGTCTTAGTTCATCTGCGATAGAGGTGACTAGCATATTTTTAGGGCTCATTTTGCCTTGAGAAGAGTTGCTTCCTACTGTTGCCACATTTTTATCTTCGGTACAATAAACAGTTCTATTTTGGTCCTTGTCCCACCACGCGTTACCCGTAATACCTGTGATGGCTGGCGCGCTTCCCGTATAAACAACGCTATGCCCACAGGCTGTAACCGAAGGGGCACAATGGATGAGGGTATTTTCGCAGGTGTTTCCTTCTTTTAGTAATCTTTTAAAACCGCCTTTATCGCTATAAAAATCATAGTAACGGTATAAATAATCCCACCGCATTTGATCAAGCATTAATCCTACAACTAATTTTGGTCTTTCCAATTGCGTTTGGCTAAATACGGCACTAGAGAATAAAAGGAATAAAAGGATGGATGACAGAATGCGATTCATGCTATAATTTTAAGTTTGTAAAGGTAGGAAATTGAAAAATGGCTATTGAAGTCAGTCATTATTTGATGGGGGTACAATGCTCAGCTAAAATCTGCACTTTTCCATTCCATTTAGTGATGGTTACGCTGCAGCGTTGTCGATCATCAAAGCTTTCCCCGTGATAAATTCCTTTGCCCTTCCAAATTGTGTTTACAACGGCCGTATTTCCTTCCAATTGGATAGTTAGATTATCTCGCTCCATGGTTTGTAACGTATAAACTTGTGAACCGGCTGTAGCAACAAGGGCGGCACGATCAAATGTTCTGCCTGATTGGGTAAAATATAGGTAATGTGGGGAAAGGACTGAGTCTACAAGAGTGGCATTCTTAGTTTTCCAACCCCGATCAAATTTTTCCATTACAGTTTGGACCTCGTCTTCAGATAGCGGTGCTTCTTGTTGCGAAGTACAGGCTGTAAAAAAAATAAAAATCAGAATGGCTAGTAATTGTTTATTCATTTTTTAATAATAGTTCATATAACTCTTTGGTCCATGCTGTCCGGTGAACTTGTGTACGGCATCCTTTTTCCGCCTCATGGACTTCTACTAACAATTGATCTTCAAATTTACTAACCCACTGGTTTTCGTTTATGCGGATCCAACCGTAGGTAGGGTCTTTGGTTAATTGGACTACCAGTTTTTCGCATACTGCCATCTCTTTTCCAAAATAGACTTCTCTAATACAAATTTTTTCATGGTTGTAAATAAGAGATGGTTTTACTAAGCTGCGCGAACGATTTTCTTTACACCAAGCCGCTGATTTTCCAACAAAGTTTTGACAAAAACCTGTTGCCGTAATTGCAAAAAGGCAGAGGCCTAGTGTAAACAGCTTCTTTTTTTCGAACATTGCAGAAAGTTAACTTCTTTTTTGTTCGACCAGCCATTGTTCAAGCTGATTTTTGTTAAAACTGCTCAAATTCATAGCAGGAGTCAAACGCGTTTTTTGTGCAACTAACACTCCATATTTGATGTCCGATAATCCGGACAAGGCATGCGCATCTGGGTTTATTGAAATTAATACACCACGGTCAAGGGCGTAGTCTATCCATTGCCAGTCTACATCCAATCTTCTGGGATGCGCATTAATTTCTATTGCTACTTGGCAATGGGCGCAGGCGTCTATAATTTTTTTATGATCAATTGGGTATCCCTCTCTGGATAATAGTAATCTACCAGTTGGATGTCCCAGTATGTTGGTGAAGGGGTTTTCTATGGCTTTTAGTAGTCGTTTTGTGGCAACCTCTTCAGTCATTCTAAGGTTGCTGTGAATGGAGGCAATAATAAGATCAAATGTCGATAGTATTGCTGGCGCATAGTCCAACGACCCATCTGTGAGAATGTCAGATTCTATTGATTTAAAAATCCGAAAGGGAGCCAGTTTTTTATTTAAAGCATCAATTTCTTGATGCTGCGTAACTACCCGATCCACTTTGAGTCCGTTAGCATAGAAAGCGCTGGCAGAATGATCTGATAAAACCATGTATTCCCATCCCTTTTCTATGCAGGATTGGGCCATTTCTTCAATGGTGTTGGCACCATCGCTCCAATTACTGTGACAATGTATGAGCCCTTTGATCGTGTCCACCTGTAGGGGAGTGGCTTGATAGGGTTTCTCCAAGTGTTTTTTAAATTCTCTTCGAGCCGGGTGTGAAACAGGAATTTTCCTATTTATAAAAAAGAGATCATCGGGCGCCTGGTATTTGGATACAGAAATACCTGACTGCTCGGGGATCGATAACAAGTGTTCATAGAACGCAGGGGTTGATGATGTTTTTAATAAATCCAGCGGAAGGTTAGTTGAGGCAACTAATCGAATAGCTAGTCCATTTTTTAGTTTATAACAAAGGGATTGGTCAGTTTCATCGATAAGTTCAGGGGGTTGTGCAGTTAAAAATTTTTCTTTGATGGTTTCTTTTGATGCTACTACAACAAAGGCAAGTTCTTCTAGGGTGGGTAATTGTCTTCTGAAATTTCCAGTTACGGCTATATTTTCTTTACCAAATTGAAGTTCAAGGAATGACACAATTGTTGGCAATAATGCCTCAATTTCAGCGTAGAGGAAGTGTCCTTTATGCTGCAGTAAAAACCGAATAGCATTTTCAATAGCCAATTGCGTTTTTTCTCCAAATCCTTTGAAATGGAGTAGTCTGTTTTCCTGGCAAGCGTATAAAAGCTCTCCCATAGATTCTATTCCCATTTCTTTCCAAATGGTATGAATTTTCTTGGGACCTACTCCCTTTATTTGAAGCATTTCAACAACTCCAGCAGGCGTTAGGTGGAGAAATTCCTCCAAGGCATTAAGTTTCCCATGCTCCAAAAGCTCGCTGATTGCCGCCGCTACGCTATTGCCGATTCCTCGTATACTTCTCCATTTTTCTTTTGGAGTACTTACCAGGGGGAATGTGAGTTTTTCTATGGTGAAGGCTGCCGCAGCGTAAGATTTGGATTTGAACGAATCGGCCCCATGGATATCTAATAGCTTTGAAAACAATTCAAGCTGTTCCGCAAGCTGTGTATTCTCCATAAGCGCAAGGTAAGAAGGGATAGGGTTAAATGAGAAAGTCCCCCGATTTCGGAGGACTTTCTATCAATTGGAAGAGAAGTGTTACTTCTTCTTCTTAGCAGCTTTTTTCTTAGCGGCTTTCTTCTTTTTTGGAGCGGCTTTTTTCTTAGCAGCTTTTTTCTTAGTAGCCATTGTTTAGAATTTAATGGTGTTAGAAAAATGGGTTATCGGTAGTAAAAATAATCATATTTTTTTACTAACCAAACTTTTTTAAAGAAAATTTAGAAGCTGTCGAAATAGCTTCTTAGGCTTCAGCTGGTGCTACAGAAACAAATGTTCTGTTGTTGCGTCCTTTTTTGAATTCAACAACACCATCTGTTAATGCAAATAGAGAGAAGTCTCTACCTACTCCAACATTTTTTCCGGGATGATAAACAGTCCCACGTTGACGCACAATAATGTTTCCAGAGATGGCAGGTTGGCCACCAAATATTTTTACGCCTAGGCGTTTGCTTTGCGAGTCACGGTTATTCTTTACACTACCTTCACCTTTCTTATGTGCCATGGATGTGTTTTTTTAATGGATAATAAATTTTAAGCGATGCTTACTACTTTGATTTTGGTGTACGCGGTACGATGACCTTTCTTTTTGTGAAATCCTTTTCTTCTTTTCTGTTTGTAGGCAATTACCGTATCACCTTTAACTTGATCAAGAATTTCAGCCTGAACTTTTGAACCATTGTTAGCGCCAATGGACAATTTGCCATTTGCGTCAACTAATAGAACTTCCAGTGTGAGTTTATCACCTGCGTTTCCCTCAACGTGGGGAACGTAGAGCGTTTGGTCTTTTTCGACCTTGAACTGCTGACCGGCCACTTTTATAATAGCTACCATACACTAAAATTTAGGACGGCAAAGGTAGGGGGAAAAGGTGAATCTGCCAACGGAAAATACAACTCATTCAAAGCCAATAGGACGGGGTAATTGACCATGGGTTCACTATATTTACCCTTCTTAAATTTGAGCCTGTTTCCCCAGCGGGACTGATCCATGAAAATAAAGTCATTTTTCGCCAAGCCATTTGCAGCCTATGTCCACCGGACAATTCGTAGGGAGATGCATACTGCTTTGAACGATCAGCAACGAATTTTACTACAACTCATTGAAGTAGGGAGAAAAACTCAATTTGGAAAAACAACCAAATTAACCGATGTAAATGATTATCAATCATTTAAGGAGTCGGTTTGTATTCAGGACTATGAGGGACTCAGGCCTTGGATTGATAAGATAAAGGCGGGGGGCCAAAATGTATTATGGAAAGGAAAGCCCCTCTATTTTGCAAAGACTTCTGGCACCACAAGCGGTATAAAATATATCCCGATCACCAAGGAGTCCATCCCCAACCATATTAATACAGCCCGTAATGCTTTATTATGTTATATCGCTGAAAGCGGCAATACCCGGTTTGCTGACGGAAAACTGATTTTTCTCTCTGGGTCCCCTGAACTGGAGCGAGTCGGGGATATTCCTACCGGTAGACTCAGTGGTATTGTGAATCACCACGTGCCAAGTTATTTAAGGGCCAACCAACTACCGTCATTTGAAACTAACTGTATAGAAGAGTGGGAAGTGAAGCTTTCAAAAATTGTAGAAGAGACGCACCAGGAGAATATGACACTAATAAGTGGTATTCCGCCATGGATGCAAATGTATTTTGATGCGTTAATTGCAAAAAGTGGTAAAACGGTAGGAGAGCTCTTTCCAAATTTTAGTGTAATGGTGCAAGGCGGAGTCAATTTTGAACCCTATCGAGCAAAGTTGATGGAGAGCGTTGGACGCAAGGTGGATACGATAGAACTATTTCCCGCAAGTGAGGGATTTTTTGCTTTTCAAGATACGCTCGACCAGCAGGGGTTATTGCTGAACACCAATAGTGGGATATATTTTGAATTTATTCCTACAGCTGAAGTCGGAAAGGCTAATCCTAAAAGACTTTCATTGGCTGAGATCCAAATCGGTGAAAATTATTCACTCATCATCAATAGTAATGCGGGTCTATGGGGCTATGAAATAGGGGATGTGGTTCGTTTTGTTTCTGTGGATCCTTATCGATTAATAGTGGTAGGGCGAACAAAGCATTTCATTTCTGCATTTGGAGAACATGTTATTGGAGAAGAGGTAGAGTATAGTATTCAAAAAGCTTGTAAAGAATTTTCAGTTTCTGTAACAGAATTTACGGTGGCCCCTCGCGTGAGTAAGGATCGTGAAAAATCTTGTCATGAGTGGTTTATTGAATTTGATCAACCGCCCGCAGATATAAAAGCGTTTGCAGATTGTCTGGACAGCCATTTGCAACAGAAAAATGTATATTATAAGGATTTAATTACCGGTTCTATTTTGAGTCCCCTTCAAATACAGGTGGTACCCAAGGGCGGTTTTATTAACTATATGCGTTCTATTGGTAAGTTGGGTGGGCAAAATAAAGTTCCCCGGCTGAGTAATGATCGTGTTATTGCTGATGTTTTAATTTCGTTTACTATTATCAATTAAATTGATTCATGCATCAACCTACTTCGCAAAAGCGTATTGCAATTTTTGGTTCAACTGGTTCTATTGGCACACAAGCATTGGATGTAATAGCTGCTAACCCCACTTTGTTTTCGGCCGAAATTCTAACGGCACAGCAAAACGAGCAGTTACTTATCGAGCAGGCAAAGCAATTCAGACCAAATATTGTTGTGATTGGTGACCCCAAGAAATATGTAGTGGTGAAAGAGGCATTAGCAAGTTTAGCAATTAAAGTATTTGCGGGTGAGAAAGCGTTGGAGGAAGTAGCAGCGCTAGATTGCTATGACCAGATGTTGGCAGCGATCGTAGGGTATGCGGGTCTCAGGCCAACGCTTGCGGCAATTCGAAATGGAAAAAGTATAGCACTTGCCAATAAAGAAACGTTGGTAGTGGCAGGTGATATTGTAATGCAAACTGCTTTTGAAAATAAAGTTCCCATCATCCCAGTAGACTCTGAGCATTCTGCGATTTTTCAATGTCTAGTTGGGGAGGTGCACAACAAGATCGAAAAAGTTATTTTGACTGCATCCGGGGGACCTTTTTTGGGTAAGAAAACAAATTACTTGGTTAATGTAAAAAGAGAACATGCGTTGCAACACCCCAATTGGTCAATGGGGGCAAAGATTACAATAGATTCGGCCACTTTAATGAACAAAGGATTAGAGGTGATTGAGGCCCGTTGGCTTTTCAATTTAAAGCCAAGCGAAATTCAAGTGGTGGTTCATCCTCAAAGTATTATTCATAGCATGGTGCAATTTCAGGATGGAAGCATAAAAGCGCAGATGGGCTTACCGGATATGAAATTGCCCATACAGTATGCGTTGGCATTTCCCCAGCGAATCGGCAATCAGTTTCCTCGTTATGATTTCAAGACCGTGCGCAACCTTAGTTTTGAAGATCCAGATGTTAAAACATTCAGAAACTTAGCTTTAGCAATGGAGGCACTGGAAAAGGGAGGGAATCTTGCTTGTGTAATGAACGCCGCCAATGAAATTGTTGTGTTTGCTTTTTTAAAAAATCGGATTAATTTTTTAGATATGACCAATATTATTGAGAAAACAATGCAACAGGTTCCCTTTATTCAACATCCCACGCTTGAGGATTATTTTGAAAGCGATGCGGCTGCTCGTAACTTTGCAGCTGATCAAATAAATCTATAACTGCCTTTTCCATAAAGTCAGTTTTTAAAACTATGGTACTTCTTGCAATTGATTGGTCCGCTGTTGGACTCCAGGCTGCTCAGCTTTTACTTTCTCTCTCCATGCTGGTTATACTACATGAGTTTGGCCATTTCATAACGGCTCGTTGGTTTGGCTGTCGGGTAGAAAAGTTTTATTTATTTTTTGATCCTTGGTTTTCGCTTTTTAAAAAGAAAAAAGGTGAAACAGAATATGGAGTAGGTTGGCTTCCGTTGGGTGGTTATGTAAAAATTGCCGGAATGATTGATGAGAGTATGGATAAGGAAGCATTAAGTAAGCCGGCTCAACCCTGGGAGTTTAGAAGTAAGCCCGCCTGGCAACGTCTAATTATCATGATAGGCGGGGTAGTAATGAATGTGCTGGTGGCTTTTGTTATTTATTCTTTTATTTTAATGGTTTGGGGGGATAAAAAGATTCCGACTTCTTCTATGAAATATGGCGTACATGTGGTGGATAGTACCTTGTACAAAATGGGAATTAGAAATGGGGATCGTATCATTTCAATTGACAACCAGCCCGTGACTGATTTTGAGAAATTGCGTCGTAAGTTAATTCTTGGCGAACAAGTTCAATTACAGCGCGGTCAGGAGCTGGTTACAATTAACCTAGATAAGGATCTAATTGGGCAATTGGTTGAGAACCGAAACAAGGATCGTAGAGGATTTTTGGAAGCACGTAGACCTGCCATAGCTTATTTTGTTCCAGATACTGGCGCTGCATTTAAAGCAGGGCTTAGAAAGGGTGACAAAATGCTTGCAATTAATACTAATCATTTTGAGTTTTATGATCAACTTCAGGAGCAATTGCCCCTTTATAAAAGTGATACCGTTGGAATATTAGTTGAGAGAAATGGTCAAGAATTGATTTTGAATTTACCAATAAGTGAGGAAGGAAAAATTGGGTTTCTTGCCTATGGATACAATTACCAACAAATGGATAGCCTAGGTTGGATCAAGTTAGAGGTAAATCGTCTGTCCTTTTTTGCTGCCATACCTGGTGGTATAAAAAAAGCGGGTACTGAGTTACAGGATTATATTGATCAGTTCAAAAAGATTCTTGATCCTGATACGGGTGCATATAAAGGAGTGGGTGGTTTTAAATCAATGGGGTCCATTTTCCCAGGTTCAGTTTGGGATTGGGAGGCTTTTTGGAGAATTACCGCCTTTATTTCTATTGTACTGGCCTTTATGAATCTCTTACCCATTCCTGCGCTTGATGGTGGGCATGTGCTTTTTACAGTTTATGAAATGATTAGTGGACGTAAGCCCAGTGATAAATTTTTAGAATATGCACAGCTCGTGGGAATGGCATTGTTACTTTCTTTGATGATTTACGCGAATGCCAATGATTGGCTCGGATGGGGAAAATAGGCGAACTTTGCAATTCAATTGGGGGCGTTTGGTTTTGACAGCATAGCTCTTTGAAAGTATAAGCATGTACTGCGTTGCGTAATTAGCAGTTTAATCTGAATACGAGACTACAAATGGCAATACTCAGTATGCCATGGCTGCTTAATCAGTGATTAGGTAGTCATTTGGGCCGCCGGGCCGGTTTATCTGTTACCACGCCCCGCCGCCGACTCAACAAACAATACAGGTTGCAAAAAGCTGATCTCTTGCAAAAGGGATAGTCGTGCTGCTTTTTTAAGATAATTACGACTACGGTGTAGATTGGTTCGTCCAGTTCCTGTCTATCCCCGACAATTAATGCTGGAATAAACATGTAGAAGGCTTTCGACGAATATGTTTGGACACCGGTTCGAATCCGGTCGCCTCCACCATTAATTATTCTTAACGCTTAACTAGTTGCTATGTTAACCCAATTCAAAAAAACAGTTTGTCTGTAAGACACTTTTTTTTATTGATGATGGCGGGGGTGGCTCTCATCACCGTCAGTTCTTCATTTAGAACAGCGCAGGAAAATCCAGACGCAATTGTGGGCGTATGGAAAACCGGGGAAGGGAATGCTATGGTTCGTATTTATAAAAATGGGGAGAAGTACCAAGGCAAAATTATTTGGTTAAAAGAGCCTAATGATCCCGAATCAGGTAAACCTAAGATTGATAAAAATCATCCGGAGGAAAGCAGCCGTACACGCCCCATTCTTGGGCTTGTAAATGTGTGGGGTTTTAAGTTTGATGAAAAAAATAGTTGGAACGGCGGTTCAATATACGATCCAAAAAATGGGAGGACCTATTCTTGTAAAATCAAGATGGTAAACGAATCTAAAATAGAGGTAAGAGGATATATTGGTATTTCAATGATTGGAAGAACAGATTCCTGGACACGTCAGGAAGTTAAGTAAGGGGAATCTGTTACGCTGTATTTTAATTGGAGTTTCATAGGCGAATCTGTATATTGCATATACCTTAATCCTGTGAAAATCTTATCCTATGGGCAAGATCTCTCTGCTATTGATCGATGACCATAAACTTATTCGTGATTCCTGGTCCATCATTTTAAGTGCTGATCCACGTTTTGAAGTAGTGGGAGAGACTAGTGATGTTGATCAAGCGTTGACGTTAGTTAAAAAGTTGAGTCCAGCCATTATTTTGATGGATATCAATATGGTTCCCATCAATGGTTTCGATGCTACTAAAATTATTCTTCGGGATGTGCCAGAGGCTCGTATAATTGCCATCTCCATGCATGCTCTTCCTGCGTATGCCAGACGTATGTTCCAAATGGGGGCAAAAGGGTATGTAACAAAAAACTCGTCCAAAGATGAATTTATCACTGCAATTTTAGAAGTAATGGGTGGCAACAAATTTATCTGTGAAGAAATAAAAAATATTGTTGCGCAACAAGAGCTGGATGATGATGGCGGTCATCCAGACATGAATATGCTATCTAAACGTGAGATTGAAGTAGTTCAATTAATAAAGGAAGGCCTTTCTTCAAAGGAAATTGCCAGAAGTTTGGATATTTCTTTAAAAACTGTTGAAGTACATCGATACAATGTTCTTAGAAAATTAAAGCTTAAGAACACAGCTTCTCTGGTCAACTTCATCAACGCACAGGGCTATTAGTTATCTGTTATGAGAGTTTAGCTATCCCCTGTATTTAGTTTTTGGGGTTGCATTCATTGGGCAGCCTTCTCTGGGTGCAACACAAGAAGACAAAATTCCTGCAAGTAGTATAACACTCAGTAGTATAGGAGTAAATCTGCGCATCATTTACGTTTGTACGCAAAACTAGGAATTTTAGGGCACCCCTCTTGACAGCGGTGGTACTTTAGAATAAATTTAAGGTGAATCACTCATCTAAATATTACCTTTACTCCTATGATGCAGCTTACCAAGCCATTGGCATTCATTGATCTAGAGACAACCGGTATTAACCTGGGGACCGATCGAGTTATTGAAATTGCAATTGTTAAAGTACTTGCCGATGGAACACGTATCACCAAGCGAAAGTTAATCAACCCTGGAATGCCTATCCCAAAGGCGTCCAGTGAGGTACATGGAATTACTGATGAAATGGTGAAAGATGCGCCTTCATTTGCGCAAGTAGCCCAAGAACTAAAACAAATGTTGGATGGTTGTGATCTGGGAGGTTATAATTCTAATCGGTTTGATATTCCGCTACTAGTTGAAGAGTTTCTTCGCGCCCAAGTTGAATTTGATATGAAAGGTCGTAGGTTGCTTGACGTGCAACAAATATTCTATAAAATGGAACCTCGAACGCTTTCTGCTGCTTACCAGTTTTACTGTCAGAAGTCGTTGGAAAATGCACATAGTGCCGAGGCGGATGTATTGGCCACGGTAGAGATATTGGAAGCACAGGTAAATAGGTATCCTGAACTGGGTAGTTCCGTCGATACAATATTAAAAGTAACTGGCGAGGAGCCAATCATAGATTTTGCTCGGCGATTTGTTTGGGACAATGGTGTGGAGGTTTTTAATTTCGGAAAGTTTAAGGGTAAGCCAGTTGCTGATGTTTTACGGGCTGAACCACAATACTATGATTGGATGATGAAAGGTGACTTTCCTCAGCACACAAAGAATAAGCTCACGGAAATTTACACGCGCGCGATGCTTCGTAAAAATGGATAAGCTTGTCATTATACCAACGTATAACGAAAGGGAGAATATAATTGCTATTCTCGAAGCTGTATTGTCTTTACCGGGTGATTTTCATGTGTTAGTGGTGGATGATTCTTCGCCAGATCAGACGGCAACATTGGTAAAAGAATTATGTAATACTTTTCCAACTCGATTATTTTTAGAAGAACGAAAGGGAAAAGGGGGGCTCGGCACAGCCTATATACATGGATTTCGTTGGGCACTTAATAAGAAGTACACCTATATTTTCGAAATGGATGCCGATTTTTCTCATAATCCTGCTGACTTAATTCGATTACATCAGGCATGTGCTGTTGGGCAAGCTGATATTGCAGTGGGATCGCGATATGTCAAAGGGGGTGGTGTAATCAATTGGCCTTACTCTCGAATTTTATTGTCAAAAGGAGCTTCGCTATACACACGGATACTTACAAAAATGCATGTGAAAGATCCTACTGCAGGATTTGTGTGCTACCGTGCCGCCGTGCTTGCTGAAATCAACTTGGATCTAATTCGATTTGTAGGTTATGCCTTCCAAATTGAAATGAAATATGCTGTATGGAAACTAGGATTTAAAATAAAAGAAGTTCCGATTATTTTTCAAGATCGAACTCGGGGTAGCTCAAAGATGAATAAAGGAATTATCAAAGAGGGTGTAGTGGGGGTTTGGCGTCTTCGAAACTATGCCTCCTCTACGGATTACCGGTCTGTTTCATTGTAGTAATTATTATGCGAAAAGCCTACTTGCAACTACATGGAGCAGTCCTCTTGGCCGGATTAACTGGAATTCTAGGCCGTCTTATTACGCTCAATGAATTGATGATTGTATGCTACCGATTATTATTTACGGCAATTACAATGTGGATCATTTTTAGTTGGAGAAAATCAATTCATGCTATTTCCGGAGCAACACAAGCTAAAATAATTTTGGGGGCAGTTTTTGCAGCTAGCCACTGGGTGACTTTTTATGGAGCTATAAAATATGCTAATGTCTCTATAGCGCTTGTTTGCTTTGCCTTGGTGAGTTTTTTTACTGCTTTGCTTGAGCCATTAATACTCCGTAGAAAGGTAAACCTAGTAGAGCTAAGCTTGGGAATTGTAACCTTACTTGGTGTGTACCTCATATTTCATTTTGATACACGATTTAAATGGGGGATTACGTTAGGGGTTATTTCTGCTTTTCTTGCTGCACTTTTCCCAATCATTAATAGGGAAGTACTCAAAAAGACAAACGTTGAGACCCTCCTGGCTTGGCAGCAAACATTTGGTTTTGCTTTTGTACTTCTAGTGATACCACTATATAGTTTGCCAGTTGGAGCATTTCGTTGGATACCTACTTGGTCAGATGCAGGCTGGTTATTAGTATTGTCTTGGTTATGCTCAGTATGGGCATTTCAACTCTCTGGCGCTGCATTACAAAAGTTATCCGCTTTTACGGTAAACCTGGCTTTCAATCTAGAACCGGTTTATGGAATTTTGCTAGCTTTTCTGGTGTATCGGGAGGATCAATTACTTAGTAAGTGGTTTTATATTGGCTTTTGTTTAATAATGGCTGCGCTTGCCGTGCATTTATTCCTAACGCAGCAAAAACGCATAAAGTTTGCATCTAAATCCACACCTTAAAATTCAATAATAAATCCAATGGTAGGGATTGGTGTTCCATCTTCATTTGATAAGATAAAAGGTATAGCATTGCTCCCATTGAGCTGTATGGGTTGACCATTGCTGGTTAAAAAAGCAGTATTGGTTGGATTCCTTTGGAAGGTGAATTGTGGAAAGGCGGGACTTTTTGCAACATACCAGTTGGTTACATCTAGAAATAGGTTGAATGTAAGCTGACGAAAATTCCATTTTTTATCAACTCGCAGGTCGCTTGAATGAAAAGTTGACAAACGCTGGCTATTAAGCCGGCTGTAATCTAAGAGACCAGTTCCAAATGTCAAATAATTTAATTGGGATGCTGTCAAGTCAAATGGGGTAAAGGGCGCACCACCTTGTAGACGAAATTTCAAGCCAATTTCCCAGTTTCTCTTTAGCTTGTATCCTCCCAAAAATGAAACCAGGTGTCTATTATCCCAGGCGCTGGCAATCAGTTTTCCTCCCAATCCGCTATACTTACTGTAAAAAAAGGTGTAAGAAAATGTGGTGAAAAATCGTTTAGTAAGTTTTTGCTGGATAAATAGTTCAATTCCTGCTGTATTCCCTTTTCCTATTGTACTTACATCTTCATTGCCAAGGACGGTAAAGTCTCCACCTAGATTAGCCAAAGAAATTCCATCTCTTACAGAGATGGGTACGTTTGAATATTTTTTATAGAAACCTTCAAAAGTCAAACGCGTGGTTGGAACAGGCAGAAACTCCAGGCCAGCTACGTAGTGTATGCTTTGTGTATAGTCCGCATCCTTATTGGTAAATTTCCCTGCATTATCGGTGTGGCTTAATATAGTGTAGGGGGCAATTTTAAAATAATTGCCTATTGATGCATTAAGTGTCCAGCGATCAGTTAGTGTATAAGAGGCGTTCACTCTCGCTGATAATGTTTTTAATGGGTTATTACCTGTTTTGGTAAAACTGTTCATGTCTGTACGTAAGCCAGCACTCAAACCCAGTCTGTTGGCAAGGGCCCTTTTGCTAAGCTGTAAAAATCCACCTGTTCTCCAAAAGTTTATTCCATTTGCGTATTTAACAATTACTGCAGGCTGCACAATGGCACCATTTACGTCTCTAAACTCTTGTCTGATCCGTTGGAAAGCGTCGTTATTACTTTTGACATATTGGGCTACCAAGCCGTAAGAGATTTTTAAGTTTCGATAGTTTTTGTTTACATCAATTCGAAATTTGTTTTCAATTTCCTGTGAAAAAATGCCAGTTCTTCGCTTTAATTCATTCCCGATTTGATTGCCATCAAATTTTTCAATGCTATTATCTAGCATACTTCTACTTACAGCAAGATTCCAGTAGCCACGTGCTATTTGTTTGCGAAGACTGGCTCCAACTGTATAATTCCACTGATTTATAGAGGGCGTAGCGTCCAATACATAAAGTTTTTCAGGTGTTGCCTCTCTCGGTTGGCCAAAGCTAAAATCATCAATTGCACCTAAACCCAGAAAAGTCAACGTTAGTTTTTTATTAATTCGGTGAGTTATTTTATTTTGGAAATCCCAATAGTTGGGACGTATTGGCAAGTCAATTGCTTTAAATAGTACTTGTAAATAGGAGCGTCTGGCAGAGGCTAGAAAAGTAGTCTTAGCAGAAAGCGGACCTTCTAACGTGGTTGCTAATTCAGTGGCACTTAGCCGAACATTTCCTTGAACTCGATTGGGGTTGCCGTTTCTTTGTTTGAATTGAAATACGGATGAAAGGGCATTGTCATATCTGGCATCAAATGAAGAGGTAGAGAGTTTTACCTCTTCAATAAAACTTACATTTAAAATTCCTGTTGGACCGCCACCACTTCCTTGTGTAGCAAAGTGATTGATTACTGGTATTTCGATCCCATCTAAATAATACACATTCTCGTTTGGAGCACCTCCACGAATAATAATGTCATTTCTGTATCCTCCCACACTGCCGCTTGTGCCACCCACTCCGGGAAGTGCTTGTATGACTCGTGAGATATCAAAGTTTCCTCCGGGGTTGCTTCGTATTTCCTCTGTAGTTAATTTCTGTACACTTAATGGGGTTTCCAAGCTGGCAGCAACCGCAGTTTTTCTATTCTTCACAAGGACTTCCACTAACGTTTGACTTTGAGTTTCTAATTGGATAGAAAGGTTTGCTTCATTTCCAGATGTGAGTACAAGGTTATACAAGGAGAAGGGTGCGTATCCAACTGCTGTAAGCTTCAGCGTATACGTTTTTGGCGGTATTCCTGTAATTCTAAACCGGCCTAATGTGTCAGTTAGGGTTCTAAAAGGGGTTCCTTCAATGCTAATGGTGGCGCCAGAAATAGCCGTGAGTAGATTTTTATCTGTTACGGAACCAGAAATGGTACCCAGACCTTGAGAGAGGGCAGAGAGGCTAATCCAAATAAATGGCAGGAGTGTCAGAATCTTTTTCATACAGAATTATAGGAACATAACAAACAAAGGAGTGAATGGTTTGAAGTATCTTCCCACTCACAACTATTTTTATGAAACGCATAGCCTTTACATTATTTTTTGGCCTATTTATAGTTATTGACATTGCGGCCCAGAAAAAACCGTTGGATCATACAGTTTATGATAGCTGGGAGCGCATTAGCGAACGTTTGGTCAGCCCTGATGGTAATTGGGCAGTATATGTAATAGACGTCCAAGAGGGAGATCCTATGCTGGTTATTCGCTCTCTTGTTGATAGCAAGGAAATGCGCTATTCAAGAGGTACTGCTCCTCAATTTAGTGTTAATGGAAGATATTTAGTTTTTAAAATAAAACCTTTTTATGCTGCCATCCGAGAGGCAAGAATTAAAAAACGGAAGCCTGAGGAATCGCCAAAAGATTCGCTCTGCATTTTTGAGTTGGGAGTTGGTGAAAGAAAAAGAATTCCACGTGTAAAAAGTTTTAAAATGCCCAGCGAGGAAGAGGGTTTACTAGCCATTCATTTAGAACCTACCGAAAAAGGATCGGATAATTCCAAGGTTGCCTCTTCCTTATTGCTCTTACAGCTAGACAAGGGAGGTGAAAAAATATTTTCGGGTGTAACCGAGTTTGAGGTTGCTGATAAGGGTGGATTTGTTGTGGGGGAGCAAGCAAAAAATCCAAAAGATTCTCTGGGAACTTCTCAAGTTTTTTTGTTTAATGGTAGTAAAGAGACCTCAAGCATTATTGCTAAGGGTGGAAACGATTTTCGCACATTTGTATTTTCTAGCGATGGTCAACAGATAGCTTTTATTGCTGAGCGAGAGGCTCGACCAAAGGAGTTAGTAAAATATTTTAAATTATATCATTACAAAGTCAATGCAGATACTGCAAAACTTTTGGTTGATCGCTATTCCTATGGCATGAAGCTAGGTTTTACTGTAAGTGAATTTAGTAAACCTCGCTTCAGTAAATCTGGGCAACGACTTTATTTTGGAACAGGGCCGATTCGTGCAGCTTTGGATACTAGTTTATCCGAAATTGATCAAGTGAAAGTAGATATCTGGCATTATAACGATGATTATCTTCAAACGCAGCAGCTATTTAATTTGAAAAGAGATCTTGAAAAAAGTTATTTGGCTGTCTATGACTTCTCCTCTCAATATGTAGTTCAACTAGAAACACCAGAACTTTCACAGGTATTAATTCCGGGGGAGGGAGATGGCATGTATGGGTATATTGTAACAGATTGGGGGTATCGCATCCCCTCTCAATGGACTGGAACCACAAAAAAGGACATCTATCGCATTCAGCTTAGCACTGGAGATACGCTCCTCATTAAAAAAGCTGTATTGGGTGTTATTACACCTTCATCAGTTTCACCAAGCGGAGCTGGATTAAGTTGGTATGATTATTCGTTAAAGCAATATGTGGCCTGGTATGCTGGTAAGACCCAGGTTGTTACTAAAACCATTCCTTTCCCTTTATATGATGAGGAGCACGATTCTCCTGGTCCTGCTGATCCGTATGGAATTGTTGGTTGGCTACACGGCGATACCAGTTTATTGATTTATGACCGTTATGATGCCTGGAAAGTTGATGTTCGTGGAAAGGATATTGCTGTGAATTTTACAAAGATCGGAAGAACAAAAAAGGAAAGCTATCGTTACGTAAAGTTGGATCCTAAAGAAAAATATGTGCTTGAGACTTCGCTAAGTTGCTGGAGATTTCAGCATCAGTTGGATAAATCTGCTGGGCTTGCATTAGCCATGGCTACGAAGGGACAACTTAATTGGAGGTTTCGGGAAGCTGGCGCTTTTACATTTGGCCAGCCAATAAAGGCAAAACTGGCCACAGTGCTTCTTTACACTAAAGAAAAGTTTGAGTTGTCACCTGATCTTTATGTTTGGAGGTGGGAGCAAGCTGCCTCATTGACAAAAATAACTTCAACAAATCCTCAACAAAAACAGTATTGGTGGGGTAACGCATCCTTGTATCGTTGGAAAGCATTAAATGGATTGTCAGCAACTGGAGTGCTTTATTTGCCTGAAAATTTTGATCGTAGTAAAAAGTATCCGCTGTTACTTTATTTCTATGAAACACATACCAATACGTTGCATAGTTACATCCCGCCTGCTCCTACAGGAAGTCGGTTAAATATTTCTTTTTATGTTAGTAGGGGGTATGTTGTATTAAGTCCAGACATACACTACACCATTGGTTATCCTGCCAAGAGTTGTTACGACTATGTGGTCAGTGCTGCTAAGCAACTAGCTAGAGAGCCATGGATTGATGGAACCAATATAGGTATTCAAGGGCAAAGCTGGGGAGGCATACAAGTGGCACAATTGGTTACAATGACCAATATTTTTAAGGCAGCATGGGCAGGTGCACCAGTAGCCAACATGACAAGTGCTTATGGGGGTATTCGTTGGGAGAGTGGGGTGAACAGACAGTTTCAATATGAAATGACGCAAAGCAGAATTGGCGCTACACTTTGGCAGCGGCAGGATTTATATATTAAAAACTCTCCTCTTTTTAGTGTTCCAAAGATTACAACTCCAATGGTGATAATGGCAAATGATGCGGATGGTGCTGTACCCTGGTATCAAGGTATTGAGTTATTTACTGCTATGCGAAGACTGGGTAAAAAAGTGTGGATGCTTAACTACAATGGAGAGGCACACAATCTTCGTGAAAGAAAAAATCAAAAGGATATTTCAATACGTCAACAACAATATTTTGACTGGCTTTTAAAAGGCGAGAGACCTGCAAGGTGGATTACAGAAGGAGTTCCTGCTATTAACAAAGGGAAGGACATGGGGCTGGATCTTGTTGATTAGAGTTGACGCTCCGCATCAAAGCTTTCAAGTTCCTTAGCTACTGCAGTAAGAAAAGTGGCGCCAAGGCTTCCATCCACTATGCGATGATCGTAACTCATGCTCAGGTACATCATGTGTCTGATGGCAATGCTGTCTCCAGCAGGAGTTTCTACAACCACGGGTCTTTTTTTGATGGCACCCACTGCTAAAATAGCTACTTGAGGTTGGTTGATGATAGGTGTTCCCATCAATGAGCCAAATGTTCCCACATTAGTAAGGGTGAATGTTCCGTTTTGTGTATCGTCTGGTCTTAATTTTCCTTGTCGAGCGGCATCGGCTAGTTGATTGACTTGTTTAGCAAGCCCTACCATATTGTATTGATCTGCATTTCGGATTACAGGGACAATTAAATTACCAGATGGCAGTGCCGTTGCCATCCCTATATTGATATCTTTTTTTAGAATGATATTAGTGCCTTCAAGTGAGCAATTAATCAGCGGGAACTTTTTAATGCACCGCACAATTGCTTCAATGAAAAGGGGCGTATAGGTAATTTTAGTACCTTCTCTTTTTTCAAAATCTTTTTTTACTTTCTCACGCCAGAGGACAAGGTTTGTGACATCTGCCTCTGTGAAACTGGTAACATGCGGGCTGGTCTGCTTGCTCTTGATCATGTGATCAGCAATCAGCTTTCGCATTCGATCCATTTCTATTATTTCAACGTTGCCACTTACAACGGGAGAGGTAATCGAGAGTACCGGAGTAGCTGCATGTGTGCTGGTAACAGGTAGGGCAACTTCCTGCTTGAAATTGGTTGGAGTATGTGTTCTAGAAGCAACATACTGAAGAATATCTTTTTTTGTTACACGACTCTCTCCGCCAGTTCCGGGGATATTTTCAAGCTCTGTCATTGATATGCCCTCACTTGCCGCAATATTCAGTACAAGTGGGGAATAAAAACGATTTGCTCCAATCGTAATGGGTTTTTGAGATACTGTTGCTGAAACAGCAGCTATGGGTTGTGTTGCTGCTGGTGTTATGGGGAGAGTGGGAGAATCAGTAGCTATGTTCTGTGTAGCAGCCGTTTGAATACGAGCAATTACGGTTCCAATGGGTACCACTTCGTTGAGGGGGAATAGAATTTCCTGAATCACTCCTGCTGCAGTACTTGGGACTTCACTGTCTACTTTGTCGGTAGCAATCTCTAATACTGTTTCATCCAGCGCTACAGTGTCGCCAGGTTGTTTGTGCCATTTTAGAATCGTGGCCTCCATAATACTTTCGCCAAGCTTAGGCATTACCAAATCAACTATTGCCATAGTAACGTTTTAAATGTAACAACCGAAAAGCAAAGGTACAAGTTTGCTGTTAAAACTGCGATTCGGCTAGTATAAACTGGCGTAGCAAATTCAATGCAACGATGGCAGTTTGTTGGGTATTCCTGGTGCGGTCAAAACCTAACTGTAGGCAATGCGTTTTAACTTTTTGGCAATTGGCCACTGCTATCCAGACCGTACCAACAGGTTTGCCAGGAGTTCCTCCCGCTGGGCCCATTATTCCTGACACTGCAATCGAGTAGGTAGTATTAAGCTGTTTCAAAACACCTCTTGCCATTTCGTGAACAGTTTCCTCACTCACTGCCCCCTTAGTAGCTAGAGTGGAGGACATTACGCCTAGTAGGTTTTCTTTAGCTTCATTGGCATATGCAACAACACTACCTTTAAAATAATTGGACGAACCAGGCACAGCAGTAAGCATGCTAGCTATCAAACCGCCTGTACAACTTTCTGCTGTACTTAGGGTGGATTGTTTGCGCAGTAGAAGTCTGCCAACTACTACTTCAAGTTTTTCATCTTTATCTGTAACTACGTGTTCTGTAACCAGTGCTTTTAATTGGTGGAATGATGTTTCAATTTGCTGACTCACTATAGCCTGATCAGCACCAGTGGCCGTTATTCTAAGTTTTACCATCCCATATTGTGGCAGATAAGCCAGTTTCAAGCTTTTGTCCAGGCTTTCTTCAAATGGTACCAATTTTTCAGCAAGCATTGATTCTCCTATTCCCGCAGTAAGCAGCGTCTTGTGAATAATAAAAGGAGTCTTGCAGTTTTTTTGTAAAAAAGGAATAACAGATGCCGTAAAAATGTCTTTCATTTCTTGTGGCACACCGGGCAGAGAAATGAATATGCGATTTTTTTTTTGGAAAAGCATTCCTGGAGCCGTACCTCTCGGATTAGGTAAAATAATACAATTGTCTGGCAGGTCGGCTTGCTTTTGGTTGCGGGGTAAGGTGGCGCCGGGACGTTTGTAGACCTCATTGAAAAGTTTTTCAATGTGAGCTAATGTAGCTTGATCTCTTTTAAGCGTACCGCCAAAGTAGTTACACAAAAGTGGTTTGGTTATATCATCTGCTGTTGGACCCAATCCTCCTGTAAGTATGATTAGTGCTGCTAATGTGGATTCTTCATCCAGTGCTTTACGAATGGCAAATTCCTCATCACCAACTGCCACTCTCCTGGCTACACGGATACCAATATTATTTAATTGTTGCGCAATAAAAGCGCTGTTGGTGTCGATGGTTTGCCCAATCAGTAACTCATCTCCAATGGTAATAATAGATGCTATAATTTCCTTCACACTTAATGCTTGAATAACTGTAAAATTACCGGTATAATAGTAAACAACAGTAAGGCCCATCCAAATGCCAGCCCTATTTTTTTTAATAGCGAAAGATCTTGAATCAACGTACGCCTTAGAAAATGTTCAATGGTGTATTGTATCATAGGCTCTTTTTTGTCATAACTATCTCGTTCTTTACTTACCGATTGGTAGGCAGGATGCACATCGATCAGGACTTCTCTGATTTCCCAGTATGCATGATCGGGAAGTTCCTGGTAGTCGAAGTCATTTTCTATTTTTCTCTCTTCAATGATTCGTTCAATTTCTTCGTAATATTTATTACGCTTTTGCCTCCAGCTCACCCAAATAGGAATGAGTAGCAAAAAATAATAAGATAAATAAAGGGCTATTGCTGTAAAGCATAAACAAGAAAAAATAATGTAAGCGTTACTGCTTTTACCCTCTTCACCCAAATAAACTCGGTTTAAAAGTTGACCCCCATCTAATGGGTAAATGGGAAGAAGATTTAGTCCATTTAATAGCACCATTATCCATCCTATTTGTGCCCAGCTGATGGTGTGATTAGAAATTAGCGGAGAATGGCCCCCAAACTGATATAAGAGCCATCCTGCCAAAAAGCCTGGAAGAGGGCCAGCTAGAATAATCAACGCCGATTGCGATTCTGATAAATTACGTTTTGTACCTGTCACCATTGCGCCCAGGAATGGAATGAAAAAAATGGCTGTATCCTGATAGTTAAAATGGCGCATAGCCAACCAGTGGCCAGCCTCATGAAGAAATAAAATGCAAATTAATAGCAGTAGAAAAAAGGGGTCTGAAATCATCCAATACCCCGCAAAAAGATAAATGAGCAGACTAACAATAATAGATGTTGGATTCCTTCTTTTAGGTGGGGCTGTAGAAAATTTAGGAAGCATAGACAATGTTACGCTCAATTGCCCAGCATACGATCCATGCTTACCTTACCGGGGCCGGCAACTAATAAAACTAAATAACCTGCCAAATAAAGTGTAGCATGCTCTGCTTCGCCAAAAAAATCACTATTATGCACCATAAATACGGCAACTCCCATGGTAATTAGTAGTGGGACTACTACCAACCGGGTCATCAACCCTGCAACCAACAACACGGCACAAAAAAATTCAGCAAAGATTACCAGTGAAAGTGAAACAGTGGCCCCCAGATGAAAGGGATCTGGAAATTCTTTTACCACGGTTGTAAATTTTGTGAGTTTTTCAAAACCATGGGGAATCATTAAGACTCCTAGCGCCAAGCGTAACAATAACAGAGAAAAGGCGATGCTATTTTCTGTATAGCGTGTACTGAATAATTTTTTCATAACTAGCTATTTTCAAAGCTAACTTACATATTTTTTGTTAAAGGCCTCCTAATACGCCACTTATCCACATGTGTTTGCAATGATTCCTTGGCTTCCCTGAAAATAAAACTCAAATTCGTCCGTTAATTGAACCTGTTATGCGACCATTCTTGCTTAGTGGGCTTTTAGTGATGAATTTCTTGTTTTCCCATGCTCAACGTAGCCTTGTTTTTCTTGAGCAGGAGTCGCCAGCAGCTTGGGCAATTCATGCATTTAGACAAGGTCAAAAAAATCTTCCTTGCTTGCTTCTTACTTCTATCCGGGGTCAATCATCCGCGATGGATAACAGCGCACTATCACCTACAGCTATTGATTTTTATTCAATTTCTTGCCGGCTATCACAAAAAGAGTCTGCTGCGGTGCCACTAGCCCAGCGGTTTTTGTTAACAACCAGCACACCTGTGTGGCAAGATCGAATGAACTTGGAACTCGGGTATTATTTTTTTGAGGCTAAACGCTGGCAAGACGCATTGGATTATTTTGGTGCTGGGGGCATTTCGCATTTGACTAATGCTGAAATTACAGCCAGCCAATTCAGCCAAGCTTACGCGCTCTTTTCCTTAAAGCGCTATGCGGAAGCGCTTCCATTATTCAACAGTATTCGACAGCTGGGAAATAGTCCCTTTCAACACGCAGCGTTATATTACACAGGGCTATTGTACCTGAGTGAAACAAAATGGGAGCAGGCTACTGCGTGTTTTCAACCGTTGGCGTCACATCCGCTTTATGGCCGATTGGCGGTGTTTCATTTGGGGCAGCTACTTGTTAAGAAAGGGGATTTATCAACGGCTGTAAGTCACCTCGAGAAGAATCGAGCCTTGTATACGGATTCTACTTATCCTTCCATACCATTCAAACAATTGCTGGGACATGCTTACTATGCGCAGGGGGATTTTCAAAAGGCATTGCCTTTACTCACTTCATATGCAGCATTTACGAAGGGGATGGATAGGGAAGAGCAGTATGAATTATCCTTTTCGCAGTTACGTGTTGGGCAGTTGGATGCTGCCATAAAGGGTTTTACTTCGTTGCTCGGAGAAAGAGATTCTATTGCAAACTACGCGATGTTTCAACTTGCCGAATCACGTTTACGTAATGGAGATCGTCCCGGAGCACAAAGCGCATTTCTATATTCTTCACTCAATAATGAACATAAACTACTGAAAAGTCTTTCTCAATTTTTGTATGGCAAGTTGAGTTATGAGCTGGGAAATTTTGATGAGGCTTCCAGAGTGTTTGCGTTATACAATAAAGAAAATACATCCTCTCCCTATGTGGAGGAGTCTCGAGAGTTATTGTTTTCATCCTTAGCTGCAAGCGCCAATTTCAAAAAGGCTATGGAGGTATTAGAACAAGTTAAGCAACCTTCAGCCTTGGTAACGCGTTCGCTTCCCGTTGTACGTTATGGTAGAGCGGTTGAATTGATCTATGATGGGGAGCTCTCTCTTGCGCGTCAGTTGCTACTACAAGCACTAAAAGAACAGCCTGCTAAATCGCTACAGCCGCTTATTCATTTTTGGTTGGGTGAAGTTTGTTTTAGACAAAAGGACTTTGATGAGGCCGTTTTTCAATATGGTAGATATCTAAACATGGGTGCGCCTACAGCTGGTGAGGCCTCCCGTATCCATGCATTTTATAATGTAGGGTATGCTTATTATGAAATGGCGCAATACAAATTGGCGCTACCTTATTTTGAAAAGGTAAGTTATGGACCTGTTGCCGGCAATACTTCTCTTGAGCAAGATGCTAGATTAAGAGTGGCCGATTGTCTTTTTATGTTAAAACAATATAAGCTTGCGCAAACCGGTTATCAGCGTTTTGTGGATTTAGATGTGGCAGCATCACCTTACGCACTTTTTCAACTTGCTGCTGTAGCTGGTGTAACCAATGGTAATGAAAAAATTAATTTACTGCAGCGGCTTTTAGAAAAGTATCCTGCAGGAGAATATGTTTCAGAAGCAAACATGGCATTAGCAGACACGTATATGGCTGAGGAACGTTTCAAAGATGCTATACCCGTGTTGGAGCAATTGTTGGCTATTGAACCAGCTGGAATACAAGCTGCAGCTTTATTAAAATTGGGCGTTATCTATTACAACTTAAATCAAAATGAGAAGGCGCTACAAAAATTTCAGCAATTGATTGAGAGATTTCCCTCTTCTTCCGAGGCCAGTGATGCATTAGAAGATCTTAAATCAGTTTATGTAGAGTTGGGATTAACAACTGAGTATGCTGCTTATTTGAAAAAACAGGGATTTGCTGTTTCGGTTCAATTAGAGGATTCGCTTCAATACATAGCAGCTGCGCAGCTATATGATGAAACTAATTTTGATAAGGCAATACCTGCCTTTGTGAAATACCTTTCACAATTTCCCAAAGGGGGTTATTGGGTAGACGCTTCTTACTTATTGGGTCAGTGTTATCAACAGAAACAACTGTGGGTAGAAGCAATGATCCAATTTGAAGTGGTTGTGCAAAATGGGCGGGGCCGTTATTTTAAAGATGCTTTACTTGCTGCTGCACGAATCAGTTTTTTTGAGCAAAAGAATTATGCTGCTGCCGCTGACTATTATTTACAATTTTTAAACACAGGAGTAACGCAGGCTGATCGGCTGGAAGCCTATAGAGGGCTATTACGTGCAAATTATCAGCAAAAAAATTGGAGCGAGGCTAGTCGTTATGGCGATTCCTTATTACAATCAAAAGAAAAAACAGCAGATGACCAAGCCTTGCAAGCCTTGGTTGCTGCAAAATATCAAATTGGAGAGGGGAAGGAGTTGTTATTGCTGCAGCACTTACAGCGCGTTTTACAATTTAATAAAGCAGCCTTGGCCGCTGAGGCGCGTTATGAAATAGCGGCTCATTATTTTAGACAAAAGCAGCATAAGTTAGCAGAGAAAAGTGCGTTTGAAACAATTAATCGTTCAGGCAGCTACGGTTACTGGGTTACAAAGGCCTATTTACTCCTCGGAGATATATATTATGTTCAAAAGGATTTGTTTAACGCAAAAGCAACTTATCAAAGTGTATTTGAAAATGCAGTTGATCCGCAATTGCAGCAAGAGGCACAGGAAAAAATGGTGCGTATTGAAAATGAGAAATCTGAAAAGTAATGATGCAACAACTCCTTATTAAAAATTTATTTGTGTACTATCGGTATTATATTTCAGCTGCTATTTTTATACTCTTTTTTACTTCAAAGGGATTGGCGCAGCCTGCCAGCGGAGTTAAAAGTGTAGATATTGTGTCTGCTTACAAGCCTACGGTTAAAAAATTCCCCAAGTTTCAATTTCTTCCCAATTTACCAAATCCTGATACATCCAGTATTTCACTTCGGTATGCTATTCCCTCCCAAGGATGGCAGTCGGCTTTTATTTTGAAACCTGTTATGCCCTTGTCTTATCAAAAAGACTCCTCTTTAGCACACACAGCTATTACTGTAAAAGCTGGGTTTGGAAATTTTAAATCTCCTTACCTACGTGCTCATTTTTCAGGGGCTAGCGCTAAACAGGCAGGATATTCCTTCAGTGCTTATCATCATGCGGCCAAGGGGAAACAAATTTTCCAACAGTTTGCGCAAACTGGAATTTTAATAAATGGATTTAAGCAATTAACTAATAAACCCTTTGGTGTAGATGGTAATTTTGAATTTAATCGTCAGGCTGTTTATAAATATGGATTCCCAATTGGAACTATCATTCCGACTATTGACTCCATAAAAGATGTTTTTACTAAAGCGGGTGGGCGAGTGGGATTTAATAGAACTGCACTAACCGATTTTGGCATTAGCTACCAGGGGGACCTCTTTTTGAATTCTTTTTCAGATCAACATGGAGGGCGTGAACTAGCCATTCGTTTTAGTTTACCAGTTCAAAAATTCATTGAAGACAATTGGTCAATTGGCCTTGCATTGGATGCGCAATCTGTTCAACTTAAACGTGGGTCAGCTGTTTTTCAAAATAGTGCTGTAGGATTATTGCTTGGGTTAAAGCATAGTAATGGACAATTGAATTTTAACGCTGGGATCAACCCAGTTTGGGATCGTATTGGTGGGCAATTACTCCCCCAGATTTCAGTTGTCTATCAGTTAGATAGTACCCGTTTGCTTTTGACTGCTGGTTGGGAAGGAAAGTTTGTTGTAAATACTTACCAGCAATTATTTAATGCTAATAACTGGCTTACTTTCCCTTTACGGTTATTGAATACAAAAACCCAGGAGGCTTATCTTGGTTTAAAGGGCGCGCTTAGTCCTTATTTGACCTTTGCCGTACGTGGGGCTAGCTTGATTCATCAAAACATGCCTTTATTTGTGACAGATACCAGTCAATTATTTAAAAATACATTTAAAGTGGTGTATGAGCCTCGACTAGTACAGTTGCATATAAAGGGCGAAATCAATTACCAAGTTGGGCAGCGTATTCATCTTTATTCAACACTTCAGCTTAATCAATTTAGGGGGTTGGTGGAACAAAAAAAGGCTTGGGGGTTACTCCCACTTGAATGGAAAAGTGGGAGTCGCGTGCAGTTTGGAAGTAGTTTTAATTGGCAAACTGATTTGTTTATGTGGAGAGGCGCTCAATTTTTGCAAGCAGATGGAAAATCGGACAGGTTGAAGGGCTCAGTGGACCTGAGCACCCAATTGGAGTTTCAGGTTGCTAAGTCTTGGCAATTATGGACAAGGGTTGGCAATTTATTCAATCAGTCATACCAACGATGGGCACAGTACCCTGTATATGGGTTTAATTTTATGGCAGGTGTTGTATTTTCGCCGGATCCAAAAAGGAAACCTTGATACCTGTATTTAGAGAATATCTCGCTCTTTCCAATCAGCTCCCCCTAGATGGATTGGGGTACATACGAGTCCTCAACATTTCTGCCCAGCTTGATATTGCGGCTAGAGAAATTGAGCCTCCTAGACAGGAGTTCTATTTTGAGCCAACCAACCAGGTTGAAGCAAAAGATTTTATTAACTGGCTTTCTTCTCGTGATAATATTCCTGCAGCGATGGTTCTTCAGCAATATCAAACTGTATTGAAGCATCTTAGTTCCTATCCGCGTGAAAAAGAATGGGTATCATGGAAGGGTATTGGCAATTGGAAACTTGACGCTGCTGGCAATTTGCAGTTCACAGCTACCAATGAATCGTATACCACTCCGATGGCTGTAAAAGCAGAGAAAGTAATTCGTGAAAATGTAGCGCATGCTGTCCAGGTTGGTGAATCCTCAGTTGATTCTATAACCATGGCAAAAAACTTGAAACAGCAAAAAGCTAAATTCATTTTGAAGAGTGGATGGATGCTCTTAATGCTTGTTGTTACACTAATAGTTTTAGCTTGGATTGTTTCCTATTGGCATTTTACCCCTTCAATGTTTTCTAATCCAGCAAAAATCACTCCTTTACAGTCAACTCCAACTTATAGATCTTGGTGACCCACGATTCGATAACAACTCATTGCCCAGCCTGTGGATCCAATTCCTGGAAATTGGTTTTTGATGTAATTGATCATTCTATTACTAAAGAGTCATTCCGATTGTATGAGTGTAATCAATGCACCCTAAGAATTACGATGAATGCTCCTGGTATTGCATCCATCAGTAGTTACTACCAATCCGCTGAGTATATTTCTCATTCTAACACCCGTGAAGGGATAATTAATCGTTTATACCAAAGAGTTCGAAAAATCACACTAGCACAAAAAAGTAAATTGGTGCGATCCTCAATTGTAGAGCCGATTGGAAATTTGTTAGACTATGGCAGTGGAACAGGTGCATTTGTGGCCCACATGCAAAAAGATAATTGGAAAGTAATTGGAGTTGAACCCGCAGCTAATGCGCGTTCAATTGCAAAAAATCAATTTGGCGTTGAGTTGTTGGATCTCGCAGCTTTTGCGGAATTACCTGCTGCTCATTTTGATGTTATAACACTTTGGCACGTGCTAGAGCATGTGCACGAACTCAATGAAACGCTGCAGCACCTACGTCGGTTGTTGAAGCCTGAGGGTCGAATCTTTATTGCGATGCCAAACTACACTTCAGTTGATGCTTTCTATTTTGGCAGCCATTGGGCTGCTTATGATGTGCCACGTCATCTGTATCATTTTTCACCCCCCGCCATGCGACAGTTGATGAGTAGTAATCAGTTGAAGGTACATGCAATAAAACCGATGTGGTTTGATTCTTTCTATGTTGCCATGCTAAGTACCCAGTATCAGGAGGGTCGTGTTAACTACTTAAAAAGCTTTTGGCTGGGTATACAATCTTCACTCAAGACAATCCAGGATACAGAAAGAGCTAGTTCCTTAATTTATGAAATTGGTTATTGACCAAGTGTAATTTCAAACACTTGAGGCCACAGCTTCCCAGTAACTAAAAATCGATTGGTAGCGGAATTGTAGGCAATTCCATTGGGAACTTCTGCTCCACTATATAATTGTTTCACTTGCTCCCAAAGTGAGGATAAATCTATTTTGGCAACCACCTCTCCATTTGTAGTGTCAATTTTTAAAATGTAAGGGGTGGTGTATTGGTTTGCATATAGGTATCCGCCTACAAACTCAAGTTCATTCAGGTTATAGCTAGGGCTTCCATTCTCCGTTACCAGTTGGCTCTTGCGTAATTGCATCCCATTAGGGTTATAAAAGAACAGCTCACAACTTCCGTTGGTTAACAACAAATCCTTTCCATTATTAGTGAGTCCCCAGCCTTCCTTGTCAATAGCGAACTCATTGATCTTTTTAAAATCTTTAGTGTATTGAAAAACTTTATTCTCTTTCCAGGTTAATTGATAAATCGTGTCATTTAAAATTGTAATGCCTTCCCCAAAATATTGTTCATCCAGATCAAGGGCTTTTATGATCTTCCCATTAGTTAGGTTGGTTAAGAGAAGTCGGGAATTTCCATATTGCCCAGTTCCCTCGTATAGTCCTTCGTCCCCCAGTTGTAGCCCTTGCGTGTAAGAAGTTGTATCATGAGGGTAGGTTGCTACCACGGAAAAGTTTAGTGGGAGAACCGCGTTAGTGGTTTTCTGCTCTTCCTCGGCTGTTTTTGGCTGACAGCTTTGAGCTGAAAGCAGTAAAAATCCTGCCAGCAAGTTGAAAAAATGCCTCATTTGTTAAAAAATATTCAAGTGTGATGCAGCAATATGCTACATCCTGCTGTCTCTTGCTTGTTGGGTTTACAGGTCGCAACCTCAATCATGCTTATGGAAAGGGCACCCGCTTTCGGGAGCCCTTCTTTATTTTAAAGATGTATGGCTTCTCCATAGGCCACTTCAATAGCGTCTTTTACGCTTTCGCTGATGGTCGGGTGGGGGTGAATGGAGTTCAGCACCTCATGATAAGTAGTTTCAAGTTTTCTGGCAGTTACAGTTTGGGCAATTATTTCTGTTACATTATACCCAATCATGTGAGTGCCTAACCACTCTCCATATTTTGCATCAAAAATTACTTTCACAAACCCCTCTGTATGGCCTGCAGCAGATGCTTTGCCACTGGCGCTAAGTGGAAATTTGCCAACTTTAATTTCGTATCCGGCCTCTTTAGCTTGCTTTTCGGTGTAACCGACAGAAGCAATTTCTGGAATGCAATAGGTGCACCCTGGAATATTGTTGTAATCAATGGGTTCAGGTTGGTGGTTATACTTTTTTTCTTGATAGGCAATGGCCTCCACACAAATAATCCCTTCTTTGCTTGCTACGTGTGCAAGTGCTTGACCTGGGGCGCAGTCTCCAATTGCATAAATACCTGGAATAGTTGTCTGTCCGTATTTATCAACTACTATTCTGCCTTTTTCTGTTTTTACACCAGTTTCTTCCAAACCAATTCCTTCAATATTTGCAGCCACTCCAACGGCACTTAGTAGCACATCTGCTTCTACTATCTTCTCTCCAGCGGCAGTTTTAATCTTTGCTTTAACGCCAGCTCCAGTTGTATCTACAGCGGTTACCTCACTGCTGGTTAGGATTTCAATGCCATTTTTCTTGTATTGCTTCTCTAACTCTTTTGAAATATCCTCATCCTCAACAGGAACAATTCTGGGTAAGAATTCTACGATAGTAACTTTTGTACCCATGCTGTTGTAGAAATAGGCAAACTCTACTCCAATGGCTCCGCTACCCACAATAATCATAGACTTTGGCATTGAGGGTAATACCATGGCTTCGCGATAGCCCAAAATCTTTTTACCATCAATTGGCATTGTGGGCAACTGACGGCTTCTTCCTCCTGTTGCTATGATAATGTGTTTGGCTTCTACTAGTTGTTTTTTCCCCTCCTTATCAGTTACTTCCAGCCTTCCTTTTCCTGTGATTTTTCCAAAACCCATTATCACATCAATCTTGTTTTTCTTCATTAGGAATTGAACGCCTTTACTCATCTTGTCAGCTACTCCACGACTTCTTCGTATGACAGCATCAAATTGAGGTTGTCCCGTAGCTTCAATTCCAAAATCTTTGGCATGTTTGATATACTCATTTACTTGTGCACTTTTCAACAGAGCCTTGGTAGGAATACAGCCCCAATTAAGACAAACGCCTCCCAAGCTTTCTTTTTCTACGACTGCTGTTTTAAGCCCCAATTGTGACGCTCTGATTGCAGCCACATAGCCGCCAGGTCCGCTTCCCAGTACAAGTACATCGTATGCCATAAATTTGTTTTTTTGGGTGTTAACTGTCAGGCGTTTAGGGCACCGAACAGGCAGCGAAGTTACCTCAAAAGCAAATTCAATCAAAAGTGGGAAATACCTCCTTGAGCCTTGGGGCATAAAAAAAAGGGACTTCTGTCTTTTAAATCACTGATTTCCCTTAACTTTGCCGTCCCAAATTTGTGTTATATGGCAAGAGTATGTCAGGTCACTGGAAAGACGCCTGTTGGCGGTCACAAAGTGTCCCATTCTAATATCAAGACCAAGCGTCGTTTTCTGCCTAATCTGCAGCGTAAGCGCTTTTATCTGGCAGAAGAAGATAAATGGATTACCCTCAAGTTATCTACTGAAGCTATCCGTACAATCAACAAAAACGGTCTTTACAGTGTTGTGAAGCAGTTGAGAGCACAAGGAGAAAAAATTTAACGATTAAACCGTTTCAATCATGGCAAAAAAAGGCAATCGCGTCCAGGTAATTTTAGAGTGTACTGAGCACAAAACAAGTGGTCAGCCTGGTACCAGCCGTTACATTACGATAAAGAATAAAAAGAATAATCCTGAGCGCATGGAATTAAAAAAGTTTAATCCCATCCTCAAGAAAGTAACTGTACACAAAGAAATCAAGTAATCTAATCCTCTAACAGTATTTAACGCTCTCGTATGGCAAAAGCAGCAAAAACCGCGATTAAGAAAGACCCTAAGCAAGCCGCAGAAGCAAAAAATTATACAAAGGTTATCAAGGCTGTACGCAGCCCCAAAACTGGTGCCTATACCTTTAAAGAACAGATGGTGCACAAAGACAAGGTGAAGGAGTTTTTAGCGCAGAAGTAAATTCAAATTAATTTAGGGGAAACCCTTCAATAGCTGTCTCACTTCGGTCTGACAGCTTTTTTTTTAACTTTCCAACATGGGTTTTTTCAGTAAACTGTTTGGTAAAAAAGAAAAAGAATCACTCTACCAAGGTTTGAAAAAAACAAGGGAGGGTTTTTTTTCTCGCTTAGTTGGGATTTTAACAGGCAAAACCAGCCTCGATGAAGAGTTGTTAAACCAATTAGAAGAGGCGCTTCTCGGAGCTGATGTGGGGGTAGACACCACAGTTAGGATCCTAGAGCGTGTAGAAAAAGCAGGTGCAAAGCAGAAATTCTCCTCTCCTGAGGCTCTGCAGGAAATGATTCGAAATGAAATTGAGGCTTTGTTCTCAAATAATTCAACTTCATCGAGTTATGATTTCAAATCAGACCTACCAAATAGGCCTTATGTAATATTGGTGGTAGGAGTTAATGGGGTAGGCAAAACCACCACTATTGGAAAGTTAGCGCATAATTTCAAGGAGGCCGGTAAGACTGTATTACTGGGTGCTGCTGATACCTTTCGGGCAGCGGCCGTAGAGCAGCTTACCATCTGGAGTGAGAGAATTGGAGTACCTATAGTAAAACAAACAACAGGTAGTGATCCTGCCGCTGTTGCTTTTGATACGGTACAAAGTGCACTTTCAAAAAATACGGAGGTAGTACTAATCGATACGGCTGGTCGTCTGCATAATAAAGCGCATTTAATGGAAGAGTTGAGTAAAATAAAACGCGTTATACAAAAATCCATTCCTGATGCACCACATGAAATTCTCTTAGTATTGGATGGCTCAACAGGACAAAATGCATTGGAGCAAGCTCGACATTTTGCAGCGGCTACTCCCATCACTGCATTAGCTGTCACAAAATTGGATGGCACCGCAAAGGGTGGAGTAGTGCTTGCTATAGCAGATCAATTCAAGATACCTGTAAAATTTATTGGAGTGGGCGAACAAGCCACTGATCTATTGGTTTTTGATCAGCAGTCATTTGTGGAAAGCCTATTTTCTATTCAACCACACCCCGCTTCATGAGGACGCGTCAACTTCATCCCCGAAAAGTAAATATCATCACCTTAGGCTGTAGTAAAAATATGGTGGATAGTGAAGTGCTAAGTGGTCAACTCATGGCTAATAATATTGATGTGGTGCATGAGAATGCAAAACTCGATCACCAAATTGTGGTAGTAAATACTTGTGGTTTTATTGATAAGGCTAAGGAAGAAAGTGTACAAACAATATTGGAACAAGTGGAGTTAAAGAAAAGAGGAAAACTTGAAAAAGTTTATGTGACAGGTTGTTTGAGTGAAAGGTATAAGTCTAATTTAGAAACGGAGATTCCTGAAGTTGATGCCTATTTTGGAACAATGGAATTGCCACTGTTACTAAAAACCCTGGAGGCTGATTACAAAGCCGAGTTAATTGGGGAACGTTTGTTGGCAACACCCAGTCATTATGCCTACCTCAAAATTTCTGAGGGTTGTAACAGGACCTGCTCATTTTGTGCAATACCTCTGATGCGTGGAGGACATGTAAGCCGTAGCATTGAATCATTGGTTGAAGAGGCAGCGTTGTTGGTGAGTCGTGGGGTCAAAGAAATCATGTTGATTGCGCAGGAGCTTACCTATTACGGTTTGGATTTATATAAGCGGAGAGCATTACCTGAATTGCTCAATCGACTTGCTGATATAAAAGGACTTGAATGGATTCGATTACATTATGCTTATCCTTCTAAGTTTCCCTTGGAAGTGCTCGATGTGATCAGAGATCGTTCCAATATTTGCAAGTACCTCGATATGCCATTGCAACATGCTTCAGATCGAATGTTGCAGGCTATGAAGCGTCAGATTACAAGAGCAGAAATGGAGGAGTTGCTTACTACTATTCGTAAAACTATCCCTGGAATTTGTCTGCGTACAACTTTGATTGTTGGTTTTCCCGGAGAAACAAGAGAGGATATTGAGGCATTAAAGGAATTTTTGACAGCCCAACAATTTGACCGTGTGGGCGTATTTACTTATTCGCATGAAGAAGATACGTCAGCTTACTCGCAAGCAGATACACTTTCGCAAGAAGAAAAGGAAGCAAGAGCGCAGGAAATAATGGAGTGGCAGCAGGACATTTCATATGCGTTGAATCAGAGAAAAATTGGACAGGAGTTGCGTGTTATCGTTGATAAAAAAGAAGCGGGACGTTACATAGCCCGTTCTGCATTTGATTCAGTTGAAGTTGATAATGAAATTATTATTCCAACTCAGCAAAAGTTATCGCCAGGTCAGTTTGTTAACGTTCGTATTACCAAGGCGTATGATTATGATTTAGAGGGTGAACTACTCGATTAAGGTCTCTCTAGGTTTATTATCTTCACAAAAACATCATCTATGCTTGTAAATTGGCAGGGAGTTTACCCCGCATTACTCACGCCCTTCACCAAAGAAGATAAGCTTGACATTTCTTTATTTGAAAAGAATATAGCGGCGCAGTGCAAAGCTGGGGTTCACGGGCTTATAATAGGGGGCTCCTTAGGGGAGGCTAGTACATTACAAGTTGCGGAAAAGCAACAACTGGTACAAGTTGCAAAAGCTAATGTAGGGGAAAAGATTCCTGTTATTCTCAATATTGCTGAGGCTTCAACTGCTGATGCCGTAACCCAAGCTAAGTTGGCTGCAACCTGGGGTGCAGATGGATTAATGTTGCTCCCCCCCATGCGTTATAAGTCTGATGATCGTGAAACTGCTACTTACTTTAAGGCTGTAGCCTTTGCTACTGACTTGCCGATTATGATTTATAATAACCCAGTTGATTACAAAATTGATTTTCATCCGGCATTATTTGATCAGTTAGTTGAATACCCTACCATTCAGGCGCTAAAAGAAAGTTCTAGAGATGTTACTAATCTCACTCGTATGTTGAATCGGTTTGGAGATCGTTTTAAAATTTTTTGTGGTGTTGATACACTTGCTCTTGAGGAAATTTGTTTGGGGGCACACGGCTGGGTGGCAGGATTAGTGGATGCTTTTCCTACTGAAACAGTGGCTATTTGGGAGTTAGCACAAGCAGGTAGAATAGCTGAGGCGCGCTCCATTTACAGATGGTTTATGCCTTTACTTGAACTTGATATTCATCCCAAGTTAGTTCAGTACATTAAGTTGGCGGCTCAGGAAACTGGAATTGGAAGTGAGTTTGTTCGCGCTCCCCGGTTAACATTAGTAGGAGAAGAGCGTGAGCGAGTGCTGACCATTATCCGTAAGGCAATTGCTAACAAACCGGTTATTTAATTTATTTTATGAATCCAATCGATGCCAACAAAGCTCAAATTGATCAGGTGCTTGATCAATCTATTGAAGCTTTTCACATGTATAAACATACGTCTCCATCGGAACGTATGAAACTTCTTTCAACCATTACAAAACAGATTGAGCAATCACGTACCCAATTGGTGGCGGCCGCTGCTAAGGAAACAAATCTGCCAGAAACTAGATTAAACAATGAGTTGAACCGGACTATCTTTCAATTGGAAAGTTATGGGGCAGCTTGTCAAAAAGGATATTGCCTAGAAGCATCAATTGATCAGGATACCTTAGCCCAGCCTTCAAAACCAGCTATTAGAAAGCTATTGATTCCGCTTGGCCCTGTAGTAGTTTTTGGTTCAAGTAATTTTCCATTTGCTTACTCAACAGCAGGTGGCGATACTGCTAGCGCTCTTGCTGCAGGATGTTCAGTAATAGTCAAGGCACATCCTGCCCATCCTGAAACATCCACCATTATGGCTACTTGTATAACAGCCGCTTTGGCTTTGTGTGGATTACCTGCTGGTATTTTTCAGCACGTTTATGGTGCGTCATTTGAGGTAGGTAAATGGTTAGTTCAACATTCAGATACAGCAGCGGTAGGGTTTACAGGCTCCTTTACAGGAGGTAAACAATTGGTTGATTGGGCGGCTGCAAGACGCATCCCCATTCCGGTATTTGCAGAAATGGGAAGTTTGAATCCTGTTTTTGTTCTTCCTGAAAAATTAAGTCTTTCACATGCGGAGATTGCCAGTCAATTAGTGAGCTCCTTCACCCTTGGAGTAGGACAGTTTTGTACAAAGCCTGGGTTAATAATTGGAATTAAGAGTGATGCGTGGGATAATTTTTTAGCAGCACTTTCTGCTCTTACCTCCTCTATTAATCCTGCTCCACTTCTTCATAAAGGAATAGCAAGTGCCTTTCAAAACAATACAGCGCAGCTATTGCAACAGCCTGGTGTTAGTGTGCTGGCACAAGGCTGTACCCCTTCTAGAGAGGGGGAGGCTAGTCCGCTAATCATTCAAGTAACTGCTGAAGATTGGTTGTCTAATCAATTATTACAAATGGAAAATTTTGGACCATTCACTATCGCTGTCCAATGCAAAGATGCTGCAGCGCTATTAGCCGTTGCCAAGCATCTAGAGGGACAACTTACGGGAACAATCTTTGCAAGGGAGCAGGAATTAGTGGAGTATCGATCACTGATCTCGATACTTGAAATTAGATGTGGACGATTAATTTTTAATGGAGTTCCAACAGGAGTTGAAGTTTGCAAAAGTATGCAACATGGTGGGCCATTTCCAGCAACCAGTGATGCAAGATTTGGCGCAGTGGGTGAAGATGCAATCAGAAGATTTTTAAGACCAATTGCCTATCAGAATTGGCCAAACGCATTATTGCCGCTGCCGTTACAGGATAGTAACCCGCTTGCCATTCCTCGATTTAAAAACGGGGTGCTGCAGCCCTAGCCCTTTGTAAAAACTAATTCATCTTCCCGTTTGTGTTTCAGGTAGAACCAGGTACTGGTGGCTAGCGAGAACAAAAGATAACCGGTTACAAGCATGGATGCCTGTGAAAAGAAAGTAGTCAGGCCAAACCAATCTTGTTGCCAGAAAATGAGTCCAAAACCCAAGCCAAACTTTAGCATTTCCCAACTGATAGCCATTTTATTTCTGTCCATTAGTTCGGTTAATGCAAATACATAAATAAATATGAAGGCACCATACCAAAAAATGTAGGATGAATTCAATGCATTAATATTGGCAATTGATCCAAATAAATAAGAAATAAATAGTAGCAGAAATATCAGCTGTGTCCAAGCCCAGGCCGTAAAAAGGGGGGAGGATTGTGTGTTGTATTTTTCAAACTGGTATACATTTTCAATTTTATAAACAGGGTGAGTCGTTGCTACATCTGCTGGTCTGTATCCAGTGGGTTTGAACCAAAGAGAAAACTTTTCGCTCCACTTTTTTGTTCGCCAGCTATCTGTTACTAGTAGCCATAGGTGTTGAAAGTTAATGCGAATCGGGTTCCATGTACGGGCAGGTCTTGTAATGCCATAGATGGGAGGTATCTCTTTTAATTCTTCCTGGAATGTTCCAAATAGTTTATCCCAAATAATGAAAATCTGAGAAAGATTCTTGTCCATGTATTCAGGATTGATGGCATGATGAACACGATGATGGGAAGGGGTAACCAAAATATTTTCTAACCATCCCAACTTGTTAATATGACGAGTATGATACCAAAACTGTGCAAATAAATGCAGGGGGGCCACCGTACTAATGACAGCTTGTGGAATGCCTAATAAGGCAGCAGGGAGTAAGAGGATCGTAAATAAATTAAAGAAAGCGGAAATGCTTTGACGTAGAGCGCAAGCCAAATTAAATTCCTCACTACTGTGGTGTATCACATGAAGATTCCAGAATAAGTTAATCTTATGACTCCATCGGTGAATCCAGTAGCCGTTAAAATCAAGTATGATAAAGGTGAGGAAGTAGACCAGGGCTGTATTTTCAATTTTTGTAAGTGCAAAGTGGTGTAACAAAAAAGGGTAAATGGCAATAATGATGGTTAATTCCAGCACGCTCTTAGTAACATTTGTTACACCGGAACTCAACGATGAAATCATGTCCATTTGACGAACCGTATCAAAGCCTTTTGCTTTTCCATAGAGTTTTTCTACTAACACCAAAAGCAGAAAAACTGGCATGGCTACAAGTAATATTTTGCCGTAGGTCTCCATTTGTTTATTTGGTACAAAATTACCTTGATAAGTTGATATCTTTATGCCCTACCTGTATTGTCATGAAGCATATTTTTCAATGTATTGATGCCCATACCTGTGGCAATCCAGTCCGATTAGTCAAGGAGGGCGGCCCCGTATTATCGGGCAATAGTATGCGAGAAAAGCGTATTCAATTTATTGAACAATACGATTGGATCCGAAAGGGCTTGATGTTTGAACCTCGTGGACATGATATGATGAGTGGTAGTATACTGTATCCCCCTCAAGATCCGGAAAATGATGTGGCCGTTCTTTTTATTGAAACCAGTGGGTGTCTTCCCATGTGCGGACATGGCACAATTGGTACTATAACCATAGCCATTGAGGAGGGATTAGTAATACCTAAAACTCCTGGTTTTCTGAAGATGGAAGCACCAGCGGGATTAATCGAAATCAAATATGGGTACAGGGCGGAAAACGGAAAAACTCGTGTAGAGTGGGTGGCCTTAACGAATGTTCCTTCTTTTTTATATCAGGAAGGCGTAACTGTAAATTGTCCTGGGTTAGGGGCGCTTCAAGTGGATATTGCGTATGGGGGAAATTTTTATGCCATAGTAGATCCGCAAGAGAATTTTAAAGGGTTGGAACATTATACAGCTGCTGCTTTGGTAGGCTATGCGCGTGCGTTACGGGAAGAGATTAATAAAATAATTAAAGTGGTGCATCCATTAGATTCTTACATCAAGGGTTGTTCACATGTATTGTGGACTGGTAGTGTACTACATCCTACTTCCACTGCTAGAAATGCTGTGTTTTATGGAGACAAAGCAATAGATCGTTCGCCCTGTGGCACTGGAACCAGTGCTAGAATGGCTCAATGGGCTGCCAAGGAAAAATTAAATAAGGGTGATAGTTTTATTCATGAGAGTATTATTGGTAGCACTTTTGAAGGAAGAGTAGAAGCACTCACCACTGTTGGTGATTTTCCTGCAATTATTCCTAGCATAAAGGGCTGGGCTCGTGTGTTTGGATATAACACCATTTGGATTGATACGGCAGATGATCCTTATGCGCACGGTTTTCAAGTAATCTAATTTTAATTATGCACGTTGTAATAATTGGCGGAGGAATTGTTGGATTGAGTGCAGCTTTTTATTTGAAAAAAGCAGGTCATGCAGTTACAGTTGTCGATCAAACTGATTTTTCAACTTCTTGCTCTTATGGTAACGCTGGCTATATCTGCCCTAGTCATTTCATTCCATTAGCTACACCAGGTATTGTAAGACAAGGTTTGCGTTGGATGTTAAATTCACAAAGCCCATTCTATGTCCAACCCCGATTAGACTGGAGTCTATTGCAGTGGGGATGGCATTTTATGCGCGCAGCTACAGCCAAGCGTGTTGAGGAAGCAGCCATTCCTTTACGTGATATCTCCCTGTTAAGCCGTCAAGAGTATTCAGCATGGAGTAAGATGGCTGGATTTGATTTTCTATTTCAACAAAAAGGATTGCTTGAAGTTTTTCAAACAGAAGAGAAGGCTGTTCATGCGCAATATACGTTGGAAAAAGCGCATGAGTTGGGATTGCATGATACAAAACTGGTGGACCAATCAGCACTTGCTTTACTAGAACCCAATATTCCTATTAATGCTATTGGGGCTCTTTATTTTGGATGCGATGCGCATTGTTCGCCCAATCAATTAATGTTACGGCTAATTGCTCATTTGCAAGCGGAGGGGGTGCAGTTGCTTCCTAACGCAACTGTTGTTGATTTTACGAAGGAGGGAAAAAAAATTAAAAAAGTTGTACATAGCGGAGGTGAGTTAATGGCTGACCATGTAGTAGTGGCAACAGGTTCATGGAGCCGGCAATTATTGTCAACCTTGCGTATTTCTATTCCCATGATGCCAGGAAGGGGGTATTCTATAACAATGGAGGAGCAAGCGCATGGCGTAAACTATCCAGCTATTTTAGTGGAGGGGCGTGTTGCTGTTACCCCTTTCAGTAGCACAGCTATACGTTTTGGAGGTACTATGGAGATTACTTCTCACCAAACTCCCCCTCGTATGAATCGGGTAGCTGGTATAGTCAAGGCGGTAAAGCAGTTTTATCCTACCCTTCAGGTGAATGTACCACCAGTTGATAAGGTTTGGTATGGCTATCGTCCTTGTTCAGCAGATGGACTTCCCTATATAGGAAAACTGCCCTCCATTTCAAATCTTACCATAGCCACTGGGCATGCTATGTTGGGGCTAAGTTTGGGGGCAGGAACTGGCAAATTAGTTCGCGAGATTGTGGATGAATTGCCTCCTTCTATTGATTTAAAACCATTTGCGGTGAATCGTTTCTGAACACTTCTTACTTTTATAATCCATGGCTATAACTAGAAAGCATATTTCTTATCGGGAGACAGGATTTTTTAGCCCCTTGGTTCTTGATTATATCGAACAAAAGTCCTCGTTATTCACTTTGCCACTATTGTCTCCGGACCTATCGGGGTTGAAAAAAGCCATAAAACAACGTCAGCAATTTCCCACCAACCGATCCGCACTTGTCGCACATCTCAAGCAACAATACGAGGGTATCGAGTTGAGTACTCCCGTACGTGATAACATTGAACGTTTATTAGCGTCCTCCACCTTTACCATTACCACTGCACATCAAAATAATCTTTTTACTGGGCCACTTTATTTTTTTTATAAGATTTTACATGCCGTTCGTTTGGCTACCTATTGTAAGGAGCAATTTCCTGATCAAGATTTTGTTCCTGTATTTTATATCGGAAGTGAGGATGCTGATATGGAGGAGTTAAATCATATACATGTTGGTGACCATACGCATAGATGGAATACCTCACAAGAGGGCGCTGTAGGTAGAATGAAGGTTGATCAAGCTTTACATTCGTTAATACAGCAATTGGAGGGGGAGTGGGGAGTATTGCCCCATGGTAAGGAATGGATTAGCGTGCTCAAGGAATCTTATAAAGAACAGGATACCCTTGCGCGTGCAACGCTTCGATTGGTGAATCGCTTATTGGGGCGTTATGGAGTTGTGGTGTTAGACGCGGATGCAAAAGCTTTAAAAGAACTTTTCAAACCAATTTGTTCCTTTGATTTGGAGGCAGGTCAAACTGAATCAGTGCTTACTACTGCGCTGAGTCAAATGAAGGAGTGGGGATATTCCTCTCAGGCTTTTGTTCGCCCCATCAATTTATTTTATTTACAGGACGGGCTTCGTCAGCGAATTGAAAAAGTAAATGATAATTGGGTGGTTGTAGGAACTGCTATAGCATTTAGTCAGCAACAGTTAATGCAAGAATTGGAGCAGCATCCTGAGCGGTTTAGCCCCAATGTAATTTTAAGAGGTTTGTATCAGTCTCTTATACTACCTGATATTGCATTCATAGGTGGGGGTAGTGAAGTAGCCTATTGGCTTCCACTGATTCCATTATTTAAAAAAATGGGTATTCCATATCCGACACTTGTATTACGAAATTCTTTTTTATTGGTTGCTGCAGCGCAGTCAGTTAAATTAGAAAAGTTTGGATTGGAGGCTACTCAATTATTTAAATCAGTGGATAAATTAATAGAGGGATTTTATTCTGATGCGGATAAATTAATTTGTTCACTACATGCAGAAATAATCCAGCTTCAAGAATTTTATAGGCAACTGGCTGAAAAAGCTGAAGAAGTTGATTTTACATTAAAAGGCCATGCGGAATCTATTGGAAAAACAAGTGAAAGATTAGTAAGGGGAATGGAGAAAAAATTGGCTCGAGCTACTAAACGAAAGTATGCTGATATGGAGAAGAAGCTACATGCCTTGAAGAATACTTTGTTCCCTGCCGAACAATTACAGGAACGATATGAAAATATCGGGGTATACTATGCTCGCTATGGCAATACGTTTTTTGATAAAATATTGGAGGCCTCAACTCCGCTTGAATCCCACTTTACGATTATAACCCTGGATTAGTCAAATGAGTTTTTCCAGCCTTCTTCTTTAAGGCGGTTTACTTTACCAATTACTTCTGATTCCATTCCTTTTTTGTAATCGGACAATTTATTAGAAAGCTGTTCGTCGTTGGTGCTAAGAATAGCTGCAGCCAAAATCCCTGCATTTTTTGAGGCGTTTAGTGCAACAGTAGCAACGGGGACCCCATTTGGCATCTGTAAAATAGAAAGTACCGAATCCCATCCGTCAATAGAATTGGAAGACTTAATGGGAACGCCAATCACAGGAAGAGTTGTTAATGCGGCAACCATCCCAGGCAGATGGGCAGCTCCGCCAGCTCCAGCTATAATTACTTTTAACCCTCTTTCTTTTGCTTTACTTGCATATTCCACCATTCTTTCGGGAGTGCGATGTGCAGAAACAACAGTTAGTTCATACGAAATACCAAATTGATTTAACATGTCAGCAGCGCCTTGCATCACTGATAAATCACTATCGCTACCCATGATAATACCTGCTATTGGCTTCATATCTCAAGTTTGAATGCAAAGAAAAGACAATTTTTCCAGAGACGCTGTATTAGAGTAGTTCTCCCTTTAAACGAAGCAATTCAGTTTCCGCCTGTTTTGTTTGAAATCTAGCGCGAATCAGCCTGGTGAAAGCATCTTGAAGACTTTTTTGGGCTTCTTTTAATTGAATCAGCGTGGTAGCATTAAGTCGATAGACTTCAAAAACAATCTGCACATTCTCCCTTGCTAAAATTATGTTTTCTTCCTCCAAGCGTAATAACAGTTGTGCAGCTTGGTATTGATTATAGGCCTGAACAAGGGCTAGATTAATCTGTTGTTTTTGATTTTCAAGCACTAGCTGTTCTCTTTTAAGATTTACTTGTGCGTTTTGAATGTTTCGACGTACAACCCCGTTGTTAAAAAGGGGGATGCTAGCTGTTAAACCATAGTTTAATCCTCTGTTGCGACTAAAAAGAGGTTGAAAAGGATTTACTACTGCTTTGTTATCAAGCAGGTTAAAGTTGTATGTTGAGTTGAAATTAACTGTTGGCCATCGATCTGCTTTTTGCTCTTTTAGCGTAGACGTTGCAATTGAAATATTTTTTTGCGCTACTAGTATTTGTAAATTCGTACTTTCTACTTTTTCTTGGAGAGTCGAAAGCGAGAGGGTGGGTTTAAATGGTATAGAATCCGTTACTTCAAATTTGTAGGCGGTTGATTGACCCATTAAGGTGTTTAACTCATTCTTAAGCTGTTGAAGCGTAAAAGACTGTTCTAATTGCGCTGCTCTCTGTGCATTAAGATCTACTTTGCTTTGCAAAAAATCAGGTTTAGTGCCTGAGCCAATTGATAATTTATACTCCGCTAGCTTTACTCTTTCTAGATTGATTTGAATTTGTTCTTCAATTGCTTTCAATTGTTGTTTTTGCTGCACTATTGTATAATAGGTATTACTGGCTTGTGAAAGAGTGTTTAATATATTATTGCGCAGATTTAGTTCACCTAATTGCTGAAGGGCAGCTGCTCTTTCGCGTGTTGCATATACCCTAAGCCCATTAAAAATTGGCCAGTTTAGCGCTAGTGCAGCACTGGTATTGTCTGATTGAATCCCTTTTCTCTCACGTATAGCCCCGTCGCTGAATTTTTGATACTGATCATTATTATTAAATACTAAGCCAGTGTTTGCATTTAATCGGGGCAGGAAGGTTTCTTTACTAAATCCTTTTTCGATAGCTAACGCTGCCGAGTCATTTCTGGCAATGCGAATCCCGTAATTGTTCAATAGAACCTGTTCAAAAACTTCCTCTATTCGAAGTAAAGGTAGTTTTTGGGGTATTGATTTTTGAGTAGGTGCTTGTCCTTGACAAAGGGCAGAAAGAAAAAGTAATATAAGTAAGCCGTAAATATTCATCCTATTTATTTAAGAGGGACTGACTAATGATTCAATTTCACTTTTCTTTTTGGGTCGGGATAAGTACGTATACATTGATGGAATTACAAATAGTGTAAGTACTAATGAAAATACAATTCCTCCTACAATTACTATTCCTAATGGTATACGACTTGTAGCAGCTGCTCCTAAGGAGAGAGCCAGCGGAAGTGCCCCTAAAGCCATAGCTAAGCTAGTCATCAAAATGGGGCGTAATCGTTGTCCGGCAGCATCTAATACAGCATCTTGCTTCGATAACCCACGTAGTTGATTTTTATTGGCAAATTCTACAATTAATATTCCATTTTTAGTAACAAGTCCAATCAACATGATCATGCCAATTTGGGAGAAAATATTTAGGGTATGATCAAATGCCCACAAGGAAAGTACGGCACCGGCAATGGCAAGTGGAACGGTAAACATGATAATGAGGGGGTCTATAAAACTCTCAAATTGGGCGGCCAATATTAAAAAAATCAAAACCAAGGCAAGTATGAATGCATACAAGGTGTTACTGCTACTTTCCTTAAAATCTCTTGATGTTCCCGTAAGAGCGGTGGCGTAAGTGTCATCCAAAACTTTTTCTGCAATTTTCTCCATTTCAGTAATACCATCACCAATGGTATATCCTGGTTGCAAACTTGCAGAGATCGTTGCAGATTTAAATCGGTTAAAATGGTAAATGGAAGGGGGGCTATTTACCTCTTCGGTTTTAATCAGGTTATCCAGGCTAATGAGTTCTCCTTGGTTATTACGAACAAAAAGCAAACGTAAATCTCCTGGGTCATCTCTTTCAGCCCGACTTACCTGGCCCACAACGCTATATTGTTTTCCCTCTTTTGTAAAATAGCCCATTCTCCGATTACTGTATGCTAATTGTAGGGCTTGTGAGACATCTGCAATGCTTACACCCAAGGAGCCTGCTTTAATTCGGTCTATTTCAACTTTAATTTCTGGTCTATTAAATTTTAAATCTACATCTGGGTTTAGCAATATTTTACTGTTTCTTGCTTCCTCCAGCAATTTTGGTAATGCCTTGGTTAATTTATCAAAATTATTATGTTGAACTACAAACGCAACGGGTTGTCCGCCTCTTCTATTAACAGAAATAGTTTGTTCTTCAATAACAATGGCTCGCCCCTCATTATATTGACCTAAATTTTTATTTACTGCCTTAACGATCGAGGACTGACTGCGTTTTCGCTCGGTGGGATCAACAAGCATGACGCGTACATACCCCGTGTTGGAATTACCTGTTCCTACAAATCCAGGAGCAGTAAGACTAAATAACATACGTTTTTCCGGAACAGAGTCAATTACCATATCTGTTACAGAGGAGATGTAACGATCCATGGCATCAAATGAAGTTCCTTCGGGAGCTGTCAACTGAATTCGAAATTGGCTTCGATCTTCCAGTGGGGCTAGTTCTGATTGTAAACCAGATCCAATCAGATAAATTGAGGCTAAGCAAGCAATAATAATTAAGAATGCCATCCACTTTACCTGCATAAAACCTGCTAAAAGTTTTTTGTACACACTGTCCATACCTACAAAAAATGGTTCGGACCACTTGTAGAAGCGAGAATGATCAGATGGATTTTTTCGATTCAGCTTTACATTCAGAACGGGTGTCAGTGTAAGCGAGACAAAAGCAGAAATTAGCACTGCACCAGATACCACTACTCCAAATTCTCTAAATAACCGACCTACAAATCCCTCTAAAAAAATGATAGGAAGGAATACAACGGCAAGCGTAATCGAAGTTGCAATTACGGCAAAGTAAATCTCCTTTGAGCCCTCCAAGGCAGCTTGCCACTTATTCATTCCTTTTTCTATACGCTTGTAAATATTTTCGGTTACTACTATTCCATCGTCTACAACAAGACCGGTTGCTAATACAATCGCTAACAAGGACAGTACGTTAATGGTGAACCCCATTAAATACATAATGAAAAAGGAGCCAATCAATGATACTGGTATATCTATAAGCGGTCGTAACGCAATAATCCAATCCCTGAAAAAAGCGTAAATAATCATCACAACCAGCAAAAACGAAATCATCAGTGTCTCTCTTACTTCCAGAATAGATTTCTTGATGAATCGAGTTTGATCCATCCCTACATTTAATTTGATATCCGCAGGCACATCTTTTTTAATTTGCTCAATGCGTTTATAAAATTCATCGGCAATCGCAACATAATTGGAGCCGGGCTGAGGGATCAGTGCAATAGATATCATGGGGATTCCATTGCCGCGTAATAATGTTTCCTCATTCTCTGGACCCAGGGTCACTTCACCTACATCATTGAGTCGAACTTCATTACCTGCTGTGTTTCGAATGATAAGGCTGTTAAAATCATCCTCGCTTTCTAGTTTTCCAAATGTTCTTACAGACAGTTCAATGGAGTTGCCGTATATTTTTCCGGCTGGGAGTTCTGTATTCTCTCTTGTAAGAGCTTGCTGAACATCATTTACGGTTATTCCTCTGGCAGTTAGCTTGTTTGGATCAAGCCAAATTCGCATTGCGTATTTCTTCTCTCCCCAAATTTGTACTCCACTTACACCCGGTATGGTTTGAAGACGCTCTACCAATACGTTTGTTGCAAACTCAGTGATCTGTAGCGGATTTCTTAGTTCGCTCTGTACGGTCATTGATATAATCGATTCTGAACTGGCATCGGCTTTGGAGACTACAGGAGGAGAGTCTAAGTCTGATGGTAAGGAACGTACAGCTTGTGAAACTTTATCACGAACATCATTTGCGGCCGCTTCCAGATCAATACCTAACTCAAACTCTACATTGATATTGCTGGTACCATTACTGCTGGAAGAGGTAATGTTTCGAATTCCTGCAATACCATTAATCGCTTTTTCAAGCGGTTCTGTGATTTGTGTTTCAACAATGTCAGGATTGGCACCTGGATATGAAGTTCTGACACTAATGTTAGGAGGATCAATAGCAGGATAGTCTCTAACGCCCAGGAACTGAAAGCCGATTACTCCAAAAAGAACAATTAAAATATTCATGACCACGGCCAATACCGGTCGTCTTAAACTTAGCTCGGCGATATTCATGGTTGTGGATTCTGAATGTTGCGAATTGTTATTTTACCCTCAGGACGAATACTCATCAGTCCAGTTACCACGATGGTATCTCCAATGCGTAGTCCCTCAATAATTTGAATTTTTTCTGCACTTCTGACACCAGTGGTCACATCTTGAAACTGGGCTATTCCGTTTCTATAAACGATTATTTTCTTTCCTCGCGCTTGTGGCAGGATTGCTTGTGCAGGGACAAGCAGTGCGTTAGGATCAGGATCAAAACTTATTTTAATTTTTGCAAAACTTCCTGGTAATACAGCTTTTGTTGGGTTGATTAGTTGTGCTCGAACCAGCAAGCTTCTGCTTTTTTCTTCTACATTGGGATCAATGGCTATTATTTTAGCATTAGTTTCCGCTGTATTACCTGCTGTAACAAGAGCTACCAGTTGACCGAGTTTAATCCTTGCGCTATATTTTTCGGGGATTGAGAAGTCAACCTTTAGTATATTATTTTGATTGATTTTTGTAATCACATTTGCAGGAGTGACATAGGCGCCAACACTAATATTCTTTAAGCTGATCTGGCCATTGAACGGGGCCTTTATCTCAGTTTTCTCCAAGCTAGTTTTAATAATTCCTATGTCTGCTTTCAAGTTATTGACTTGTAGCAGGCTAATATCATAGTCTTGCTGACTGATTCCTTGGACTTTTAGCAACTGTGCTTGCCGCTCCTCCGTTTTTTGAGCTAATTGTAATTGTACTTCTAGTTTTCTCAATTGTGCAACTAAGTCACCGTCGTAAAGTTTGGCTAATACAGTTCCTTTATCAATTGTTTTTCCTTCTTGTAGATTTAGGGTCACGATACGTCCGGACATTTCAGGGTGTATCTCAACTGATTCATTAGCAAGAATGTTTCCGGGAACTTCTAGCGTTTCGGCAAACGAAGCTGGTTGAACTATATAGGCTTGTACACCGGTCGATTTATTTTTTTCACCCCCATTTTTATCATTTTTAGGAGATTTAGAAGGGGAGCTATCACAGGCCAGCAGAGAGGCTGCTAACAACAGATAGGTTGACCAGCATTTGAGTTTCATAAGCAAAATTGTTGAGCGGGATTAATGTAACGTTTTTTGACTAGTTTTCTTTTGCAATTGATCGAATTGTTTTTTTTATCCAATCCGCTACAACTGCAGCCGCTGGCGGCTCTACGTTAAGTGCAGTTACATGCCCCATTTTTCTTCCTGGTTTAGTTTCTGATTTGCCGTACCAATGTAAAAATAGATTCGATTTAGCGCTTAATTCTTTTTTTCCTTCCAAAAGGGCTTTGCCGCTATGTCCATCAGCTCCAATAATATTTACCATTATCGAGGGGGAAAGAATCTCAGTAGGCCCCAGCGGTATATTTAGCAGCACCTGCCAAAGCAGTTCAAATTGCGAGGTAGCAAGGGCCTCAATACTGTGATGCCCGCTGTTGTGAACCCGAGGGGCTGTTTCATTGACAAGAACAGTTCCTGATTTATCTACAAATAACTCGACCGCAAAAATTCCTGGAGAATTGAATGCACGAACCAGGTTAGATGCAATTTTTAAGACTTGTTCAGTAATTTTTTGATCGAGAATTGCGGGACATAGCTGATAGTCCAATAAGTTTAGACGGGGATTAAATACCATTTCAACTGCTGGGCAAATTACAACACTTCCATCTGAGGCAACTGCTACTTGAATTGCAATCTCTTTTTCAATTTCTGCCATCTTTTCAAGCACGGATGGGGCATCAAATCCGAGTGTCAAATCAGCCTCTGTTTTTATCAGTACCACGCCTTTGCCATCATACCCCCCAACTCCAATTTTATGTACGGCAGGCAAGAATTGTGTTAGCGATAAAAGTTCTTTTTGTTGGTTGGTAATATGATAGGGGGAGGTTGGGATATTGTGGTTGGTATAGAATTCCTTTTGGGTAATTTTATTTTGAATAATTCTCAATACAGCCGGGCGGGGTATTACATTGATTCCTTCTTCTTCCAGCTTTTCTAAAGCTTCTACGCAAACCTGTTCAATTTCAATGGTGATGCAATCTAGTTTTTTACCAAACTGATACACGGTATCAAAATCCTTAATATCGCCTAGTGTAAAGTGGTCACAAAGTAAACGAGCGGGGCAGTTTTCCTGATTTTCAAGTATATGTGTTTCAACCTCAAATTTTGTGGCAGCTTCCAGTAGCATCCGTCCCAACTGCCCTCCGCCAAGTATCCCAACTTTGATCATCTGACAAAGATAGCCGAGCGGATAAAATAAATTACTTTTGCTTTATGAAAACAACGCTTGCAAGCCCCCTGAACACCAGTCAAACTACTGACTTTTTGCCCTTGGAGGGAACGGATTATGTTGAGTTCTATGTAGGAAATGCCAAACAGGCCGCTCATTATTACATGAGTGCCTTTGGTTTTCAAGCATTGGCCTATGCAGGTCCTGAAACGGGAATAAGGGATCGTGCTAGTTATGCTGTTCGGCAGCACAAATTGACCTTTGTACTTACCACACCATTGCGAACTGATAATCCAATAGCTGACCATATTTACAAACACGGCGATGGTGTCAAAGCACTTTCCCTACGGGTACCAGATGCGACCCGTGCTTGGGAGGAAACAACAAAACGTGGTGCTCAGTCCTACATGGAGCCGCAGAAAATGCAGGACAAAGATGGGGAGGTGGTTATGAGTGGTATTCATACCTATGGAGATACCGTTCATTTGTTTATAGAACGAAAGAATTATAATGGCACATTTATGCCTGGTTATCGTCCTTGGTCAAATCCTCATTTTCAACCTAGTGATTGTGGATTGCTCTATGTTGATCATTGTGTGGGGAATGTTGGATGGAATCAGATGAATAAATGGGTTTCCTTTTATGAAGAGGTGCTAGGATTCAAGAATATTTTATCTTTTGATGACGAAGATATTTCAACTGAATACTCCGCCTTGATGAGTAAAGTAATGAGTAGTGGCAATGGCTTCGTCAAATTTCCAATCAATGAGCCGGCAGAGGGAAAGAAAAAAAGTCAAGTAGAAGAGTACCTGGATTTTTATAATGGAGAAGGGTGTCAGCACGTAGCCATGGCTACAAATGATATTGTACAAACTGTGACAGCACTCAAGAAAAGGGGGGTTGAGTTTTTGCAAGTACCAACCACCTATTATGACACACTCCTTGATCGCGTGGGCTCCATCGATGAAGACTTAACGCCGCTAAAGGAATTGGGTATTCTTGTAGATCGTGATAATGAAGGTTATTTACTTCAGATATTTACAAAGCCAGTTGAGGATCGTCCTACGCTATTTTTTGAGATTATCCAGCGTAAAGGGGCTGTTAGTTTTGGTAAGGGTAATTTCAAGGCGTTGTTTGAAGCAATAGAAAGAGAGCAAGAAGCAAGGGGAAACCTCTAGTTGGTTGCTTCTTAACCGATATTCCCTTCGTACATTCGTATTATGCAACGCTGCAAGCTTTTGCTGCTTTTGTTTTTTTATTGTTCAGCACAGGGTTGGACGCAACCTGGATACAATCTTGGTGCTGGCCCTTCCGCACCTTATCTTTCGTTTGTCGACTACCAAAAAAGTTTTCCTCGTCCACAAGAGGCGATGCAACGAAAGTTGGATACATTAAAAAAGCAGTTTATTGCAAAAAAATTGAAGTGGCCTGTTTCGCAAGTTTATATTCGATCATTCAAGTATGACAGTCAACTTGAAGTGTGGGTGAAGCAATCCACAGAATCTGTTTTTAGTCTATTTAAAACATATCCTGTTTGTGCGCTGGCTGGTTCATTAGGTCCCAAGCGTGTACAAGGGGATTATCAGGTTCCTGAGGGGTTTTACTATATCAATGAGTTTAACCCCTTCAGTAATTACTATCTCTCTCTTGGCTTAAACTATCCTAATGCCAGTGATCGAATTCTAAGCGATTCCAGTAAGCCTGGCGGAGATATTTATATTCATGGTAGTTGTGTGACCGTCGGATGTATTCCAATTACTGACCAACAAATCGACGAATTATACATTCTGGCAACGTTTGCCCGCGATGCGGGACAGGACTTTATACCCGTTCACATTTTTCCTTGTCGATTTGATGTGCCCAGGAGCAAGGCCTACTTGGATGAACTAACTAAGGATGATCCTATTTTAAAAAATTTTTCTGAAAAATTAGCAGATGCTTATTTCTATTTTGAAAAAAATAAAAAACTTCCCATTGTGTTAATCACCGGGGATGGACAATATCATATTAATGATTCACCGCGTGGGGCAACTTCAGCACGTGCTACTATTGCTGCCTCCTTGCCAACTGGGGAAATTGCGGCCACTTTGCCTCGCACATTACCCTCCAAGCGAGTTAGAACTATCCCCAAACTTGTAGAAGTGGTAGATCAATGGCCACAGTTCCCTGGAGGAATAACTGCCTTTAATAGTTATCTAGACCAGGTTTCTGCTGCTATGCGTATTATTTTGCCTGCTGATTTTATAAAAGTTTATGTTCAATTTGAGTTTGTAGTGGATCGTGATGGCACTCCTGTTAATTTCAAAATACTAAAGGGGCTTGCCGATAACAGCACCCTTCAGCAAACATTAATTGAAAAGTTGGAGCAAATGCAAGTTTGGAAGCCCGCAAAACTTAATGGAGTCCCCGTGGCAAAAAAACTTACTCAAACACTAACCCTTCAAAAATAAAAGGCATGTCAATTAATCGTAATGTGCAGACCTTGGATGAGTTTACTATTCAGCAGTTGCGTGATTTCCCTCATGCTACGGGTGAATTATCAAACCTGCTTCGGAATATTGGCTTGGCTGCTAAGCGTGTAAATGTAGAAGTGAATAAGGCTGGCTTGGTAGACATTTTAGGAAATGCAGGAACCGTAAATGTGCAAGGAGAAAAAGTGAAAAAGCTCGATGTTTTTGCAAATGATCAATTTATAAAAGTGCTACAGCATGGAATTAGTTGTGCAGGTATTGCCAGTGAAGAGTTAGAAGATTTTGTTGCATTTGATGACGAAAAAAGTATTCATTCTAAATATGTTTGCTTGTTTGATCCGCTGGATGGGAGTGGCAATATTGATGTTAATGTTTCTATAGGAACCATTTTTGGCGTATATCGACGTGTAACGCCAGTGGGCACCGTAGTAACCAGAGAAGATTTTTTGCAGGCAGGAAGTCAACAAGTTGCGGCAGGTTATATTGTATATGGTTCTTCCACTATGCTTGTGTATGCTACGCGCAGAGGTGTTAATGGGTTTACGCTGGATCCTTCGATAGGGGAATGGACACTTAGTCACCCAGCCATTCGTTGTCCGGAACGTGGAAAGATATATTCTGTCAATCATGGGAGCTATTTTGAGTTCGAAAAAGGCGTTCAGGAATATATTAAAGCCTGTCAGTCCAGACCAGCTGAAGCGGGCGGTCCATTACGTCAACGATATGTTGGAAGCATGGTGGCCGATGTCCATCGGAATTTAATTAAAGGGGGAATTTTTATGTATCCGGCTACTAGTTCACGGCCAACCGGAAAACTGCGATTGCTTTATGAGTGCAACCCCTTTGCCTTTATTGTTACGGTTGCGGGTGGAAGAGCTACCAACGGTCATATTCGAACCTTAGATATCATACCCAGTTCTTTGCATGAGCGATGTCCTTTTTTTGTTGGAAGTGTAGGCATGATGGATGATCTCGAGAAAAAATTAACAGATGCCTGAACCAATCATAGCAGTAAAGAATCTTCAAAAGCGTTACGGAAATTTTGATGCGGTACGCGGGCTTACCTTCTCCATTCAACAAGGCGAAATAGTTGGATTGCTAGGTCCAAATGGTGCAGGGAAAACCACCACGTTAGAAATTATTGAAACATTAAAGCAAAAATCAAGTGGGTCTGTCCAGGTATGTGGGTATGATATAGATAGTGATGCAGCAGCTATTAAAAAAGTGATAGGGGTTCAATTGCAAAGCAGTGGGTACTATCCCGGGCTGAATTTGACGCAATTACTTTATTTGTTCGCTGGCCTTTATAACACTACAATAAATCCGCTGCAAATTCTTTCTTTAGTTAATCTTGCTGATAAAGCAAAAGCCAAGGTGAAGGAATTAAGTGGTGGTCAACGCCAACGATTTTCAATTGCTACCACGTTGGTTAATAATCCCAAGGTTATTTTTCTCGATGAACCAACAACGGGTCTTGATCCGCAAGCACGCCGGAGTTTGTGGGAGCTGATTAAAGCGATTCGGGCAACCGGAACAACCATTGTGTTAACCACGCATTACATGGATGAGGCCGAATATTTGTGTGATCGTATTGCAATCATGGACCAAGGAAAGTTAATTGCATACGATTCGCCGGATGCACTTATTGACCAGTTGCTGCAGCAGGGATTTGAAAGAAAAAAAGATATTAAAGCCGCCACTTTGGAGGATGTATTTATTGCGCTCACCGGACATCAGTTAGCTCCTGTAGCGGGGTGAGTTTCCCATCGATCTCTATCAACTTCGGCAACCAAAAAAATACTTCCGCAAACAATCAGTAAGTCATTTGGCATTGCAAGTTGCTTGGCAGCGGCAATGGCATCGTTAACATTTTCGTGTGTTGTTCCAATGATTTCTTTATTTCTTGCCAGTGCTGCTAGTGCCGTTGCAGGCATGGCTCTTGGGAGATGGGCTTGTGTGAAATAAAAAGCAGCCTGTTTAGGAAGTAAAGCTAGCACGCGCTCACTATCTTTATCTTTCACCATTCCTAAGATTAGGTGTAATTTATTAAAGTGGATTTGTTGAAGATGCCGGAGTACTTGCTCAATGCCGGCTGTATTGTGCGCTACATCCAGTACCAACGTTGGATGCAAACTGATTTCTTCCCATCTTCCCAGCAATCCAGTATTTTTTTTGGTCTTACTCAGCCCTTTGAGGATTGCAGGCGAGCTAATAGCAAAACCAGCTTTATCCAATTGCTCAATTGCCGATAAAACAGTTAATAAATTATCACATTGATAAATTCCATTGAGGTCCAGTTCAAAAAAAGTGGAGCTGGGCCCTGACTTTATTTTTATAACTAGTTTACCTTTTTCCCAATAAAAATGATCGACGGAATGATTGCTACCAGCTACTACAATAGGCGCATTTTCTTTGGCTGCCTTTTCAATAAAAACTGGCCAGGATTCCTCCTGCATTTTTCCAATCACAACAGGGACTTCCTTTTTAATGATACCTGCTTTTTCAAATGCAATTTTTTCGAGACTGTCTCCTAGAAATTGCATGTGGTCCCATCCAATATTGGTGATAATTGAAAGTAAGGGTGTAATGATATTTGTGCTGTCTAGCCGTCCGCCTAGACCTGTTTCGATAACTGCAATATCAACCTGTTGCTTTGCAAAATAATCAAACGCCATAGCCACCGTAAGTTCAAAGAAACTTGGTTTTATTGCATCGATAAGTGGCATTGCCTGTTGCGTGAACGCAACCACTGCATCTTCACTAATCATCTCACCGTTGATTCTTATTCGTTCTCTAAAGTTATAAAGGTGAGGGGAGGTGTAAAGTCCTGTTTTAAATCCAGCTTCTTGAAGAATAGAAGCTACCATATGGCTTACAGAGCCTTTGCCATTAGTGCCAGCAATATGAATGGATTTGAATTGTAGGTGTGGGTTGTTTAAGGCATTGCAAAGAGAAATAGTATTATGAATATCTTTTTTATATGCCGCCTCACCAATACGTGTAAATTCAGGTAGCTTCTCATACAAAAACTGCAGCGTCTCTTGATAAGTCATAGGGGAGCCTGAAACTTGCTAGTTTATTCTGAAATTAAATTGCACCGTGACCATTGATTCATGATCGCTTACGTCAAAACGAATTTTTTCTAAGTATTGTACAATTGCCTGTTTGTAGGCAGAACCTGTTGCGGTAGATCCTTTGGCAAAGCTGACAAATTTCCCAATACCCTCCGGCGATACTGCAATTGTAACATATAGTGTAGCCCTGTTGAGTTCCCCTTCAAATGCGTAGCTTCTGGTAATTTTTCGATCTCCACGAGTTACGCGTGGTCCATTCCCTGCGCCAATTCCTGTTCCATTACCTCCGCCTGTTCCCTCTCCACTTCCGCCACCATTGCCATCACCTTTTCCAGTACCCCATCCATTCCCAGCTCCCCCTGATTTCTCAAAATCCACGGCCCCATTCCCACCTGATCCATTCCCTTTATTTGTTTTTCCCATTACGGCTTTAGGTTGTGGCGGAGAAGGTGGTTCAATATTTTTTTTAGGTTTAGTTTTTGGCATGTTGGATGCCAATACTTTAGAATTTTTATTTTTTAAGGACGAACTTGCAATAGCGGCTTGATCGCTCAATGGATCAGTTTCACCATTTTTAGATTGGAGTTGCTCTCCGGGATCCTGCATGGCGGGTTGGGCAATACCGGGCTGCTCTGCTGCAGCAAGATCTTGGCCACCTCCTCCGCCACCATCTTGAAAAGGCGCTGGTGGATCTGGGGGCCAATTTACCTCTACATCAACACCACTTAAGGCTGTTTCTTTTTCAAAGGAAGGTAACTTCCATTTTAAAAGAAAAAGCAACAGAATGAACAGCACAACGATAGTAGCTGTGTAACTAATGGCTTTTGTTATATATGAATTTTGCTGTTTGAGCATGAATAAAGATGGGTAAGCGAAAATAAGTTATAAAGCAGTAAACTGATTAAAACAGTTTTCAGTGGTGAGGGTAGAACGAACAGAGCCAGTCAGCAATGCTTTTGCTTGTTCTAAAATTTGGTTAAAATATTAATGGGCAAAGTCAAGCTGGAAATTTCCTTTGATTCTTTCAATGGGGGGATTAAAATACCCAAATTGTAGATTTGGAAATTCCTCTCGCAAAAGCTGCTGCATGTTTTTAATGCCGATGGCTTGGCCTGTTTCGGTTATTCCTATTTTTCCTAAATACCAGTCTGGGTCAATATTAAAATTTCTCCACTGTATCATTTTTAAGTCCGTATCCCGAATCAACTTCCTCAAAGCCTCTACCTCCTCTACTGAATCTGTCATACCTGGGAATACAAAATAATTAATAGAGGTCCAGCCACCAAATGAACTAACAATTTTTAGACTCTCTATGATATCCTCAAATTGATAATTATTAGGTCGGTAATAGGAGGTGTAAATATTTTTTCTTGCAGCGTTTGTGCTTACCCGTATCGAATTAAGTCCTGCTTTGCAAAGGGCTCTTACAGCTGCAGGATTCGAGCCGTTGGTGTTGATGTTGATGCTACCCTTTGTTGTATGTTTTCGAATTTCAAGAATGGCAGCGCTAATTGTTTCCCACATCAATAAAGGCTCACCTTCACAGCCTTGTCCAAAACTTATAATTGGATATGGTGCATGCATGAGGTGTGGTACGGCAAACTCAACAATCTCCTCTGGCAATGGCTTAAATTGTAATCGATCTTGGGTAGATACAATGGGTTCCTCGTCAGGTTGTAATGAAATACATCCAACACAATTGGCATTACAAGCAGGAGATACCGGGATAGGACATTCCCATCTTCCTAATGAAAAATTACGTGCCGCGGGACAATTATAGGTTTGGCAACAATTTTCCATCAAGTGTTTGACCAATCGATTTTTAGAATAAGTTGCTAATAAAGATTGCGCCCCTTGCTTTATTTTTTCATCATTATATCCACTACAGTCCTGTCTAATATCCGGCTCAATGCGTATGGCCGGAACCCAGAATTGATCCGCATGCCAACCTGCAGCAGTATAACAGAAGAGGGGGAGTGTAGGAGCTTCTGCTGCTGTTTCATAAGCAGCTAAATAAAAACCTGTATGTGCAGGTGGAAGAAAAGCTGCAACGGCCCATCCCTTTTCACACAAACGCATTTCGCCCGTATTCACATCTATTCCTATCCCTTTTCTTCCGGGAAGTTCGTATAGTGAACCTCCAGATGGAAGCGGGATCCAGTCTTCATCAGGTACTGGCATGGCATCCCACCCTGATCTTCCGGTGGCATAAAGTGTTTGGTCCTCAAAGATGTTTCCTTTCCCATCTGAATATAATAAGAATGGCGTTTTCATACTTGATTAGTTGGTTCAAAACGAGAAAGGCAGAATTCATTGAATTGATCTGTATTGAAATTAGCAGGAAGCACCACTGACTGTTGTATAAAACGATTATTACAAAAGTTTAAGGTTAGTATATTGTCTCTAAGGATTACCTGATCTAATTTCTCCCATGAATAGGTGCGTGCGGGGAAAGTATTGAATTTTATAGTAGTAGGTGAAAACTGAATGGTGATGGGGCTGATTGCCTGCACAAATAAATAGCTAGCCCCAATCATACCTATTCCTGGCAACCAATAAAAATTTGCCAACCAGTTGGTAGCAAATGAAAAGCCAAGTAGCAGAAGTAGTTTTGATTTTGTGTCTATGGTTACTTTTTTATTTTGTCTCCAGCTAATTGAAATAAACGTAAATAATAAAAAAGGGGCAGTCAAATGAAATACGTTACTAATAAGTGTTGCAGTTAGTATGAGATAGCATAAAAAAAAAGCGTTGACAGCAATCAGTAATAGTTGCATTACTTTAATTAGCCGTTTACTGTTTGGTTGTAGCAGAAATGTAAAAGTAACTTTATCTTTCACCGGTTTATGTTTCGTTTAATATCAAATCATGTACACTTCGCAAGCCTATTGATTTGCTAGTAGTAAAACCCTCTGCATAGTCAACTCCAATTCGTTTACCCAACAGCTGTGCTCTTGCTACGATCGCATCTAAAAAGCCCTTTTTCGAGATAGATGTTTCGGGCTCTTCATTTTTACTTGCGGGATTATGAAATTGTGTTCCGTATGCTTTAATAGCTTTCATGCGTTGGGCAAAGACTGGACTGATGTCTACTATAAAAGTGGGCTCCAGAAAGCGATCTTGGATATAGTGTAGTACATAGGAGGGGCGCCAGCGAGGCTGTGGTGTATTATCTTGATTGGTAGTTTTAATTTTTTCTAGTCCAGCTAAAAAGCAGCTGTCTGCTACGAGTTGACCGGCCTTTCCATGGTCAGGATGCCTATCCTGCATGGCATTGGCAAGCACTATTGTGGGCCGATATTTACGAATAGCTTGAATCAATGCTAACTGGTGTGTTTCATCGTTTGCTATAAAGCCATCTCTCATGCAAAGGTTTTCACGTTCATGGACTCCCATGATCATAGCAGCGTTAGCCGCCTCTGCATAGCGGGTTTTTACTGTTCCGCGTGTCCCCAGTTCGCCCTCCGTCAAATCAAGTATAGCTACTCTTTTGCCTCTATTAATTTCTTGGATGAGCGTGCCGGAACAGCTCAGCTCTACATCATCCGGGTGAACGCCAACTGCTAGAATATCAACTTTCATAAAAAATTAGTTTAACGTCTGTAGGGATTATTATACCAAGTTCCATCAATTTCTCGAACAATACTCTCGATATCTCGATCAGTTCTGTTTTTAGCTAAGTCCCAATCTTGCTTTAAGTTACCGCCAAAGAAAAAAGCCACGGTTTGATAGAGTCGGGCATTGAGGCTTCCCTTGAACTCTTGCAGGATCTCATAACAATTATTGCCGGTTTGTCGATTGATTAACTTCATCAATATTTTTCCCTGGTAAACAGAGAGGTTAGTGAGGGGCTCGGTAAATTGGTTGCGAAGCTCCTTTTCTCGTTCTTTTATAAGTTCTTTTCTTTTTCTTTTGATAGTAACTCCTGCTAGTTGTGCATTAATTTGATTGATAGTAGTACCCGCCACTCGAGCATAGGGGTAAGTTACATATACTGCATTTCGTAATCGATTCCAGGCTTCAATGTGTTTGCGTAGCTCCGCTGGAGAAAGGTTTGAGATCCAAACCATATCTTCCTCTCTATAACTCATTATTTCATTTCTGTACCAAATTGCGGGTACTAGCACCGTATCATGAGGTCCCCACCGCTTCATAATTTCAGTCAATGGTGGTATTGGCTTTATGGAGTCTGTTTCAGGAAATGGTGGGGATTGCTGTCCAGTCAGGTTCTTTTGAAATAGAATGGCTGATCCACAAAGTAATACTATCAATAGTTTTTGCAGCATGTAATTAGGAAAACGTAGTAGCGGTTCGATTTTTTCTTATTCGATTGATCATACTCAACAATAGTCCAATGGCTGTTAGCCATACGCCATACCATAACACTTTTATAAAGGGGTAACGATACGCTTTTAGTGTTACGTATTTTAGCAAGGCATCACTCTCTTTTATTCCGATGCGTAAAGTGCCATTAGTACTGGCTTCTTGTAATTGCAATATGATTCCTTCAGAAACAAGGGTATCTGATAAGCTGATCCATTGCCCCTTTACAAAAGCTGCACGCCCAACTACAGTATAACTGGTTCCGGTTTTAGATTGAACCCGAATGGGGACTTCAAACAATTTTCCTTTCTCTCCAAACAATTCTTTGGGTAGGTTGGCTCTGGTTTGGATGGAGTCTATTGTCATGTAACCATTTGAATAGAATAAGGTATCTCCCTGTTTTTGCAAATAAGTTTTGAATACAGCCGTATCTTTTTGATTTTCTGGATCTGGAATGGATGTGATATACGTAAATACATCATGGTCCCAATAGTGTCTAGCATCTGGGTTAGCCATGAGCCCTTGATTTCCCTTGTAATTGACAAAGGCATTGGGAGTTAAGATAAAATTTTCGTTTTCTTTTTGATTTTTGAACTGTATTTTATAATACCATAATTGTTTTTTTGGATGTGCAGAGTCTTTCAAATAAGTGAGGTTGTAGTTTCCCATTGTTACCGGAAGTCCTTGAACGAGTGTTAAATTTTCCCTAGGATTTTCACCCTCGCCAAGCGGGGCAGGTATTCCATTTATATTATTTGAGATTACTTCTTTATTTGCTGATGACAGAAGAATTCCAGTGAGCACCAGACCAAATCCTACGTGTGCAATAGATCCCCCAGCTTCTTTGAGCTTTCCCTTGGAGCCTAGCCAGATATAACTGGCATTAGCTATAACGGAATAAAAACTAAATAGAATAGTTAAGGTAATTGAATACTGAAATACAGGTCCCTTTTTTTGGTAGTTAACATCTCCAAAAATTAAAAATAGCGTGGCAGCTACGACTGAAACAAGTACTGGAATTAGCATCTTTTTCAAGAAAAAAGACCGCGTAGTTGATTTGTATTTAAGGTAGTGACTAATAGCAGTAAGCACAGCAAGTATGAGGGCTACATATAGCTGTATGCTATTATAGGAGAATTCAACGTCTTCAGGGGGAGCCAGTGTAGTACCAAAGATTTTATTAAAAACGGGTAATGAAGTTTGTCCGCTTATGACCAAAGCTGAAAGAAAAAAAACAAGGGAACCGATAAACATCCAAAACTCGCGGCTGCTGATTTCTTCCTCTTTTTGAATGGTGGGAATTTTTTTAAATGAGCGGAAAAAGAAAAAAAGTGAGGGTAATGTAAACACCAATAAAAAAGCAAGTAGTTGCCAGTTCATGCCGAGATCTGTGAAAGCGTGGACTGAAGTTTCTCCTAGTATTCCGCTTCTTGTTAAAAAAGTAGAATATAGAATAAAAAGAAAGGTCAGAATAAAAAATAAGTAGGAAGCTCTTAATGAATGACCAGTAGCTCGATAAATTAGCAAGGTGTGAAGACCGGCCACACCGGTCATCCAAGGGACCAATGATGCATTTTCTACAGGATCCCAGGCCCAATATCCCCCAAAGCTGAGTGATTCATAGGCCCACATTCCGCCCATCATAATACCTACTCCTAACACAGCAGTAGAGAATAAAGACCAGGGAAGCGCTGGGGTGGTCCAGTCACCATATTTTTTTGTCCATAAACCAGCTATTGCATAAGCAAATGGAATCAAGGTGGATGCAAAACCCATGAATAGAACTGGAGGGTGAATCACCATCCAGTAATTCTGTAAAAGAGGATTTAAATCATTCCCGTCTTTAATAGAGGAGAGATAGTCAGGACTAATTGGTTGCGTAACATCAAAGTTGATGTGAAGTGCAGGAGCGTTATCCAACACACCGCTATCCCGTAGTAGAATAAATGGATTAGAACCCATTTTCCAACCTGCAATGTATAAACCCATCACCATGGTTGAAAGGGCAAATTGAGCAAAACTTACAGTGGTCATCACTGGGGATTCCCACTTTCCAGCTTTTCGAATTAATAACAATCCAAGTATTGATTGGCAAAGACTCCATAAAAGGAAACTTCCCTCTTGGCCTTCCCAAAAACAAGCAAGCAAATATTTGAACTCTAATGAACGGCTGCTGTGTTTCCAGGCGTAGTGGTACTCGAATAAGTGATTTTGTATAATGAAAAAAAGTAGGCTGAAAATGGCTACGATCGATACTGCTTGCATGAAAAAGGAAATTCTTCCCAATTTTCTCCAATCAATGCTAGTGGCAGATTCCTGTTCTCGGGAAGCAAAAAAATAGGAGAGGGTAGCGATACCCGCACCGATCATTGAAAGAATGATAAAAAGATGACCAAGTTGGCCAGGGATTAAGTTTTCGCCAATGTATTTCATGGGGACGTTGAGCTTATGGAGCAGTTCTTGGATCAGGTACGTTTCCGGGATGTTTCAACCCTTTAGCTTCTTCTTCTTTGTATTTTGAGGGGCATTTGGTTTGGATTTCCTCACACTGGAATGTTCCATCTTTATAGCGACCCTTCAGTACTAGTCGTTCACTCATTTCAAGATTCTCCGGCTTTGCATTGTTGTAAATAACTGCTACAGAAAGCCCCAAAGAATCAACAGCTGTGAATCGAAGATAATTTGGGTTTTTAATGGCGTCATACTCCAGTGGGGCAGATTTGTCCAGTTTTGCCATCAAATGAACATATTTTCCAGGTTTAGACATGGCAGTTCCTATGGTATCATAGGTGCTGGTGGTGTTGGTAAAACTGATCAAAACGCCAATGGAAACAGCGATAAGTATTAGTAAAACAAGGTGTATTTTCTTCATACAAAAAAATGATGTTGCAAAGTTAGTTCAAACTACGTGGGCATTGGGAACTATCTCGTTAATTGATTCAAAATAAAAAGGCAGTTCCTGTATATTTGCAAAACTAACACTTGTTTGTATAAAATCAATCTGTATGAATTTCCAACTTACTGAGGAACAATTAATGATTCAACAGGCAGCTCGAGACTTTGCGCAAAATCAATGTTTGCCGGGTGTTATTGAGCGTGATGAAAAACAGCAATTTCCCAAAGAGCAGGCACTACAGTTAGCCGAACTTGGGTTCATGGGAATGATGGTAGATCAGGCCTATGGCGGAAGCGGGTTAGATACCATCAGCTATGTTTTAGCCATGGAGGAGATCAGTAAAGTAGATGCCAGCACCAGTGTATGCATGAGTGTGAATAATAGTCTGGTTTGTTACGGATTGCAGGAATTTGGCACGGAGGAGCAGAAGCAACAATATCTTGTTCCGTTGGCGCAGGGTAAAAAGGAAGGGGACCTCTACATTGGTGCGTTTATGCTATCTGAGCCAGAGGCAGGAAGTGATGCCACCTCACAAAGAACTACTGCTGAGGATATGGGCGATTATTATTTGCTTAACGGAACAAAAAATTGGATTACCAATGGTGGCAATGCCTCAGTTTATCTAGTCATTGCTCAAACGGATCCGGCAAAAGGATCAAAAGGAATTAACTGTTTGATTGTTGAAAAAAATTGGCCGGGTGTAGTGATTGCAGCCAAGGAAAATAAAATGGGTATTAGGGCTAGTGATACCCATACTGTTATGTTTAATGACGTTAAGGTTCCCAAGCAAAATCGAATTGGCGCAGATGGATTTGGATTCACCTTTGCGATGAAAACATTAGCAGGAGGAAGAATTGGAATTGCTGCGCAGGCCTTAGGAATTGCCAGCGGCGCTTATGAATTATCAAAAGTGTATTCCAAAACAAGAAAAGCTTTTGGTACTGAAATAATGAACCATCAGATCATTGCTTTCAAATTAGCGGATATGGCTACTCGTGTGGAGGCTGCCCGCTTGATTTGTTTGAAATCTGCCTGGGAAAAAGATAATGGATTAGACTATACGATTAGTTCATCCATGGCTAAAGTATTTGCCTCGGAGACCGCTATGTGGGCTTCCACAGAAGCCGTTCAAATTCATGGAGGATATGGGTATGTCAAAGAGTATCATGTAGAACGCCTAATGCGTGATGCAAAAATCACACAGATTTATGAGGGAACCAGCGAAGTGCAACGAATTGTAATTAGCCGAAGTATTTTGAAGTAGCTTTGAACCATGGCTGTTTCCGTAGAGAATTACCTAAAAGTTAAAGAAGAACTAGCAGTAACTGACACATTGCTCGTAGCGGTTTCTAAAAAAAAGCCAATCGAGGATATTTTAGCTTTGTATAATCTTGGTCAGCGTGATTTTGGTGAAAATTATGTGCAGGAGCTACTTGAGAAACAGCCCCTGCTACCTGCAGATATTCGATGGCACTTTATTGGGCATCTTCAGCGAAATAAAGTAAAGTATATTGCAAATCTCTGCTTTTTAATTCATGGCGTAGACAGTTTAGCGCTTTTAGATGAAATTAATAAACAAGCTATTCGTCATAATAAAATAATTGATTGTTTATTGCAAGTACATATTGCGCAAGAGGAAACAAAATTTGGTTTTAATGAGACAGAGTTGGCTGCTGTGCTCCCGCAACTGACAACTCGTAAAAACGTACGTGTAAAAGGATTGATGGGGATGGCTAGTTTTACCACACAAGAAACGCGTGTAAGAGAAGAATTCCGGCAATTGAAAAATTGTGTAAACAAGTTTGCTCCCTATTTTTCTGTGGATAATGATCCTGTTGTTTCAATGGGAATGAGTGGTGATTATTCGATTGCCGTGCAAGAGGGTAGTACGCTGGTGAGAATCGGAAGTCTCTTGTTCGGTACGCGTCATTAGATTATTCTTTGTTCAACACTTAACGAATGACACCTGCTGATTTTATTAATAGGTTTTCCATGCAACCCCATCCAGAGGGAGGCTATTTTACTTCATCCTATCATGCGTCCTTATTATTACCCGTCACTGTTTTACCAAGCAATTACCACGGGGATCGGCCAGTTAGTACCGCTATTTATTATTTAGTAGAGAAAGGGGATTTTTCTTCTTTTCACCGAATTGCCAGTGATGAATGCTGGCATTTTTATGCAGGAGGTCCTTTATGGATACACGCATTGGCAATGGATGGCTCTTATACTCGTACTACTTTAGGACCTGGTGAGGGGATGGTCTTTCAACACGTTGTAAAAGCTGGAACCTGGTTTGCCAGCGAACCTGCTATAGAGTCAGACTTTAGTTTTGTTGGTTGTACTGTTTCGCCAGGATTTCATTTTGATGAGTTTGAAATGGCTACCTCCGCGGTCCTCATTACCCAGTTTCCAGCTCAGGCTTCATTGATCAATCGGCTATGTCGTAGCCCACTTTAATTTGCGTTATATTCGCGCATCTATAAAAACTTATGGCTGAAGAAAAGAGTTTGAACTTTATTGAGGAAATCATTGATACGCACTTAAAAGCAGGGGCTTGCTCATCTATTGTCACTCGGTTTCCTCCGGAACCTAATGGGTATTTGCATATTGGGCACGCTTCCAGTATTTGTTTAAATTTTGGTTTGACTAAACGTTTTCCTGGATACACCAATTTAAGATTCGATGATACAAATCCTGTAACGGAGGATACTGAATATGTAGAGAGTATAAAAGAGGATGTACGTTGGTTAGGGTTTGAATGGAAAAATGAACGCTATGCTAGCGATTATTTTGATCAATTATACGGGTTTGCTTTAACCTTGATTGAAAAGGGTTTGGCCTATGTAGATGATTTGAGTGCCCAAGAAATTGCTAACCAAAAAGGGACCCCCACCGAGCCGGGGGTGAATAGTCCTTATCGTTCAAGAAGTATAGAAGAAAATCGGGATTTATTCATTCGCATGAAGAATGGTGAGTTTTCCGATGGTGCTAAAACGCTGCGAGCTAAAATTGACATGGGACATGTCAATATGTTGATGCGTGATCCGATCCTTTATAGAATTAAGCATGCGCATCATCATCGCACAGGCGATCTATGGTGTATTTACCCAATGTATGATTTTGCGCATGGTCAAAGCGATTCTATTGAGCAAGTGACACATTCGATTTGTACCATGGAGTTTGTACCGCATCGTGAATTATATGATTGGTTGATCACACATCTTGAGATTTATCCCTCACATCAATATGAATTTGCAAGAAGAAATATTAATTACACCGTTACCAGCAAGAGAAAGTTATTGCAACTGGTAACAGATAAGAAGGTTGCAGGTTGGGATGATCCTCGAATGCCTACTATCAGCGGACTCAGACGACGTGGGTATACACCGGAGAGTATTCGAGAATTTTGTGAGCGTATAGGTGTAGCAAAGCGAGATAATCTGGTTGACGTTGGTTTGTTAGAGTTCTGTGTTCGGGAGCACCTTAACCGTATTGCACTACGAAGAATGGTTGTATTTGATCCTGTAAAAATTGTTTTGACTAATTATGAGGGAGAAGAATGGCTCAGCTCTGAAAACAATCCCGAAGATCCTGCTGGGGGTCACCGTCAAATCCCATTTAGTCGAGAGCTTTATATTGAGCGAGAAGATTTTATGGAAAACCCGCCCAAAAAATATTTTAGATTCGCGCCGGGACAACTAGTGCGATTAAAAAGTGCATATATTATACGTTGCGAAGAAGTAATAAAAGGTGCGGACGGCGGTATTACTGAAATAAGGTGTACGTATATTCCAACTAGCAAAAGCGGCGCTGATACCAGTGGCATTTCGGTTAAGGGTACGTTGCATTGGGTAAGTGTATCGCATGCTGTTAAAGCCGAAGTACGTTTGTATGATAGACTTTTTAGTGTGGAGGATCCTACAGATGAGTCACAGGATTTTATGCATTACCTTAACCCCGCATCGCTAGAGATTTTGCCAGAAGTGATGGCTGAGCCTTCTTTGTTAGAGGCAAAAGCTGGCGATCGGTATCAGTTTGTTCGTAAAGGCTATTTTGTTCTTGATAAAGACAGCCAGTCAACTCAGTTAGTATTCAACAAAACGGTGGGTTTAAAAGATGGATGGAGCCCTGCCAAAGGATAATGTGATTTATTACTGATGCTCTCCAAAAACATCTCGAAGCGTAGTTGCTATTTCTCCTAACGTGCAATAATTTTCAACTGCCTCTAATACGGAGGGCATGAGATTGATTCCATCTATTGCATGGCTTTTGATTTGTTGTAAACTAGTTGCTACTTTGTTTGCATCCCTTCTTGCTTTTAAATCTATAATCCGGGCAATTTGTTGGGCTCTTTTTGATTCATTTATTCTTAATAATGGAATTTTTCTCTCTTCTTCAACCTGATATTGATTGACGCCCACAATTATCTTTTCTTTTTTTTCAAGCGATTGTTGAAAATGGTAGGCGCTATTTGCAATTTCTTCCTGCATATATCCTTGCTCGATAGCTGCTACACTTCCTCCTAGTAAATCAATTTTATTTATAATTGCCAGTGCTTCTTTTTCTATGGCATTGGTTAAGTACTCTATGTAATACGACCCAGCCAATGGATCTGCTGTAGCTGTAACGCCACTTTCATGCGCAATTATTTGTTGTGTTCGCAATGCAATTCGAGCGGCTTCTTCAGTGGGTAGACTTAGCGCTTCATCATAGCCATTTGTGTGTAAGGATTGCGTTCCTCCCAATACTGCTGCAAGGGATTGTATGGTAACGCGCGTTATATTGTTAAGGGGTTGTTGCGCGGTGAGTGTACTACCTCCCGTTTGTGTGTGAAAGCGGAGCATCATGGCTTTAGGGTCTTTAGCTCCTAGTTCTTTCATAAGCATGGCCCAAATTCTTCTGGAGGCTCTGAATTTTGCAACTTCTTCAAAAAGATCATTGTGGGCATTAAAGAAAAAGGAAAGTCTTTTTCCAAATACATCAATGTCAAGTCCTTTCTCTAGGGCCGCCTTAACATAAGCTTTGCCATTACTCAACGTAAATGCAATTTCTTGGGCCGCCGTGCTTCCAGCCTCCCTAATATGATAACCAGATATTGAAATGGTATTCCATTTGGGAATCTCTTTGCTGCACCATTCAAAAATATCAGTGATGATACGCATGGAGGGTTTGGGAGGATAGATATAAGTGCCCCGGGCGGCATATTCTTTTAGAATATCATTTTGTATAGTACCATTTAATTGACGAACATCACATCCCTGTTTTTTGGCAACAGCGGCATAAAAGGCTAAAAGAATGAAGCCAGTGGCGTTGATGGTCATGGAGGTGCTTACTTCATTCAGGCGGATTCCTTTGAAAAGGGTTTCCATGTCCTCTATAGAGTCAATGGCAACTCCTACTTTTCCTACTTCTCCTTCTGCTAAAGGGTGATCGCTGTCATATCCAATTTGAGTAGGTAAATCAAATGCAACACTGAGGCCACTTACGCCTTGTGAAAGTAAATAGTGATAACGCTGATTACTTTCTTCAGCAGTGGAAAATCCAGCATATTGTCGCATGGTCCACAGCCTACCCCGATACATGTCAGGCTGTATGCCCCTGGTAAAAGGGTAGTCCCCCGGTAGCCCCTCCGGACCATTAGTAACATCAGTTGAAGTGTATACTTTTTTTACTGGTATACCGGCGTCTGTGAATTTTTCGGAGTTGTCCATAGTTAAGGTTCTTACATTATTTTTTTAGCCTCTCTGTTAAGGGTCTGTGTGACTAATTCACGTAAGGATCCTTCCGGTTGTGCCATTTCTGTTTCAAGTATTTTTTTTGTAAAAGTTGCAGCAGGATCAGTGGGTCCGATAGCGCTATAAACTTGATTGATTAACATAATTTCCTGTTCTTTCAAATTTCGCACAGCATCCCATGCTAATTGACTTACATACAATTGTTGTGAAGTATTGTAGGCAAATTCCTGCCGTATGTTTTCCAATAATAGTTGTTTCATCTCTAACGCACTCAGCCCTGGTTGGTAAAGTCTGTTAATCAGTTCTGATAAGGCAATACGTTCAGTAAGCAACACCAAACGTTCATAGGCTTGAAGTTGCAGGGGGATTGATTCAAATTGTTTTCCTGGAGCGGTTGCTTCTAATTTTTGATTGTTGAGCTGAAAGGCTCTTGCGCTCATTATTACGGCCAGCACGGAGAGGGCAAAGCTAAATGTGACCAGGTCTATTGACATAAAGGATAGTTCAGAATGTCAAAAGTAATTGATTCCGCAGCTTTATCTAATTTTGCAGGATGGAAATGAATACAACAATACTCCCGGTTTCATTTACAGCAGGTGCTGTGAAAGCCATTCAGCAATTGCTGACAACGGATTCCTCCGCTTCAGAAAAGGCTTTGCGGGTAGGGGTAAAAGGGGGTGGCTGTTCCGGAATGACATACGTGCTTGAATTTGACACTCCTACAGAAAAAGATATCCACTTTTCAATTGAGGGCATCCCATGCGTAATGGATCGGTCACATGAAATTTACCTGTTGGGGATGGAAATTGATTGGCAGGATGGTTTACAAAACAGAGGCTTCACATTTGCTAACCCTAATGCTAGTAAAACTTGCGGCTGTGGAACTAGTTTTGCTGTATAATTGAATTAAAGTTGCAATAAAAAACCGGAGTAGTTTTTGCTGCTCCGGTTTTTTATTTATCTATATATGACCCACTAAGACCTATTCTTTTTCTTGGACTTGCCCTGCAAATCAACCAGAATTGGAGCAGCTACAAAAATTGAAGAGTAGACCCCTGTCAGTACACCAATCAACATAGCAAAGGCAAAACCCTTGGTCACTTCACCACCTAAAAGGAATAAAATCAGGATGGTTAAGAAAACTGTTAAGGAAGTCATGATAGTTCTACTTAACGTTTCATTGATGGCACGATTGATAATTTCTCCCATAGGCGCGCCTGGCATTAATCTTGAATCCTCTCGTATACGGTCAAACACAATAACAGTGTCATTCATGGAGAATCCTATTACTGTCAAAACAGCAGCAATGAAGTGCTGATCAATTTCAAGAGGGAAGGGTACTATGTCTTTTGCAAATGAGAAAACGATTAGTGTTACAAACACGTCGTGCAAAAGCGCTACAATTGTGCCAAGTGAATACCGCCAATCCCTGAATCGAATAAAAATATATAAGAAAATTACAATGAGTGCAAACAAGGTAGCTTTTACAGCTCCTGATTTCAGATCATCTGATATAGTGGGTAATACTTTTTTAGTTTGCGGAATGTAACGATCTGTTTTAAAGTCTTGGAAACTAAGATTTGTAGGCAAATATTTTTGTAATCCTTCATACAAACGATATTCAACTAATGAGTCTGCCACCGGTCCTCTGGTGTCTTTGATAAGGTAGGAGGTGGTAATATCTAACTTAGAGTTATCGCCGATTGTTTTGATAATGGTATTCTCGCCTTCAAAGCTGCGATTAAGATCTTGACGAACGTTCTCCACATTCACTTTTGCAGGGAATTGTACGGTGAAGCTTCGTCCTCCATTAAATTCAACACCATAGTTGAATCCGTTAAAGAAGGATCCGATTCCACCTACCAGTACTACAACGGAGATGATGTAAGCAATTTTTCTGTATTCAATAAACTTGTACTTGGCATGTTGGAAAATACGGGTAGAGATAGCGGTGAAATATTCTACATGCTTCTTCTTGTTGGTGAACATATCACTTACCCAGCGGCTTACAAGGATACCACAGAAGAGTGAAAGCAATAAGCCAAGAATTTGCGTGGTGGCAAAACCTTTTACAGGACCCAGTCCAAAGTAGAAAAGAATAATGGCGGTGAGTAGGGTAGTAATATGACCATCCAATACAGGTGGTAATGAGCGACTGTAGCCATCAGTGATAGCAGTTAAGTAGCTTTTGCCACGTTTTAATTCTTCTTTGATGCGTTCGTAAATAACTACGTTGGTATCTACAGCCATTCCTATTGTCAAAACTAATCCAGCAATACCTGGGGCTGTAAGAGTAGCGCCCAAGCCCGCTAGTATACCCACAGTGAAAAGTAGGTTTAGAATAAGAGCAATGTTGGCAATCCATCCACTGGTATTATAATATACCAGCATTAAAGCAAAGATTACTGTAAATGAAACAATAAAGCTGAGTGAACCTCCTTGAATAGCTTCCTCTCCAAGTGTAGGTCCTACTTGTTGCTCTTGTACAATTTTTGCAGGAGCGGGAAGTTTACCAATTTTTAAAATATTGGCTAGATCAGCAGCTTCTTGTTGTGAATAGTTTCCAGTGATAGATGAAATTCCATTGGGAATAGGAGTGATAACGTTTGGAGCCGATTGCACTACATTATCAAGAACAATTGCAATGGGATTTCCTACATTTTCCTCAGTCATTCTTTTCCAGATAGCTGCACCAGCAGGACGCATGGTCATTTCAATCTGTACTTTGCCATATTGGTCAAAATCTTGTCTGGCATCTGAAATAGCATCTCCCTCTAATTTAGCAGTGGTGCGGTTGTAGGTCTTCAGTGCGTGCAGGGCTACTGTTGTGGCAGCAATTCCTTTGCTGTCTTTATCAGGTACTCCAAATGCCCAAATAACATCTGAGGGGAAATTGCCTTTCAGTTCGTCCAAATAATTTCTTACTAACGCTGTGTCCTTAACAGCCACCATTGCAGTTGCACCTGGGTATACAACATTACCTTTTTCATCTTGATAGGGCTGTACAAATTGTAAATAGTTAGTAAGGCTGATGGTGGGAGTAGCAGTAGTGGTAGCTTTTTTACCTGTATCGGCCACTTTTTTTGAAATGGCTTCAGAAAGTTTTTTGGCACTTCCTGTATCTGTCTTGGATGTTGCAGGAGCTTCTTTTGTAGCAGCTACCGCATTGCTGTCTTTTTGTAATGTAGTATCAGCCTTGCCCGCATATTTTATATTGAAAGCATCTATAGCACGTTGCCAACTACTTGCATAGTTTGCATTTTTTAAGGTGTATACTTCCCAAAATTGTAGGTTAGCTGTGCTTTGTAGAAGCTTACGTACACGTTCCTTGTCTTTAATGCCGGGTAATTCAACTGTAATTAGTCCCCGATTTGGGATTGGATTAATGGAGGGCTGTGCAACACCAAATTGATCGATACGTGTGCTTAAACGATCAAAGGTGAGATCAAATGCGGCTCTGGCTTGTTCTCTGATGTAAACTTCTACATCAACATCAGTGGTCTTAATGTTAACCTGGTTGCCACTTGCTCCTGAAAATAATGTTGCTAAAGGTCTGCTAGGCTCTACTTTTCTGTACTCTTGGATGAAAAGTGTAATAAAGTCAGCATCACTATTTGCTTTGCGTTTATCCGCGTTTTGGAGGGCACTTAGAAAATTTGGATCCGTGGTGTTATTGGCAAGAGAGCGTAATAAACCTGACATTTCAACTTCCAGTGTTACGTTCATACCACCTTGTAGGTCAAGACCAAGGTTTAACTCTTCTTCTTTTGCTTTCTTGTAACTCATGGCTCCATTGATACCATAAGTCACAGTTTCGTTTTCACTAGCTCTTAATAAGCTGTCCCTGTATGCTGCTTCTCTTTTATCTAGAAATTCCTGCCAATAGGACTGGGAGTCCTTATTGTTAGGGTAATTCACAGCGGCAGCGGGAAATGATTTGCCAATATACTGACTGGCTTTTTCGTCCGCCTTTTTCTCAAAGTTTTGAACCAGCCACGTAAAAGAAAGCTGATACAGGGAATAAATGATTAACAGGACGGTAAAAAAGCGAACCAAACCTTTCAGTTGCATAGGGAGTGATTTACAGAATTTTTCAAGGACGGCAAATATAGCTTATTCAGGGAATTTCGGGCATAAAAACAGGGTTCATAGCGCTTCTTGTTAGGACCTTTATTGTAATTTGCCGACCTAGTATTATAAGCCTATGACAGCTCTTTCTTCCTTGCTAAGCCGCTTTAACGAACCAGAAACCCTAAAAATGGCTAAGCTGGGCCGTGAATTAAGGGCCAGTGGCGTTGATGTAATTGATCTAAGCCTGGGAGAGCCTGATTTTGATACACCTTCTCACATCAAAGAAGCCGCCATTAAGGCTATTCAGGAAAATTGGAGTCATTATACGCCAGTCCCTGGATATCTTGAATTGCGAGAAGCCGTTTGTTCAAAATTGCTAAGAGATAATGGGCTCCAGTATAAACCCACTCAAATTGTAGTATCCACTGGTGCCAAGCAAAGTTTAGCCAACTTAATTCTATCCTTGGTGGATAAGGGACAGGAAGTGATTATTCCCACTCCCTACTGGGTTACGTACAGTGAGTTGGTAAAAATTGCTGGAGGAAATGTGGTAGAGATCAAAACCAGTGCGGCCCAAGATTTTAAAATTAGCCCCAGCCAACTAGAAGCAGCCATTACAACTCGTACTACTGTTTTTCTTTTTTCTTCTCCTTGCAATCCCAGTGGGGCGGTTTATGCTGAGGACGAACTCGGAGAATTGGTTAAAATTTTTGAGAAGCATCCTCAAATTACAATCATATCAGATGAGATATACGAGTATATCAATTATGTAGGATCCCATTGCAGCATTGCTAGCTTTCCCTCTATAGCAGATCGAGTTGCTATCGTAAATGGGTTGAGTAAGGGATTTGCCATGACTGGGTGGCGGCTAGGCTATATTGCAGCTAATGAATCTATTGCCAAAGCCTGTGAGAAAATTCAAGGACAATTTACCAGCGGAGCTAATTCCATTGCACAACGTGCCGCCATTGCAGCATTGACGCAGGATCTCAGACCTAGTTTAGATATGGTTAAAGAATTTGCTGCTAGACGCGAATTGGTATTAAAATTAGTGGCTTCAATACCTGGTATCAACTGCCCCACTCCCGCAGGTGCTTTTTATATTTTTCCTGATGTAAGTGCTTATTATGGCAAAAGTGATGGAAGTACTACTATTAGCAATGCGGCTGATTTATCAATGTATCTTTTGAATACGGCACATGTTACATCCGTAATGGGGGATGCTTTTGGAGAGCCCAGTTGTATTCGTTTTTCATTTGCAAATAGTCGTGAAAAAATCGAGGAGGGTTGGAGTCGAATCAGGCTTGCGCTCTCTCTTTTGAAATAGCTCTAAGCTTTTTATCTAATTCAATTACTTGTGCCAACAATGGTTTAGTGTCGTTATTGTAAAGTAAAAAATCGCACTTTTTATCACGGCTTTCCTCATCTAATTGGTTAGCCATACGTTGTTTAATAGCGGGGAGAGTGCTTCCATCTCTTTTCATCACTCTTTCAATCCGAAGTGAAACAGGTGCAACAACACCCACCGCATAGTCTAAATCCCTGTTAGCCCCGCTTTCAAATAATAATGCTGCTTCTTTAATTGCGTAAGGGGATTTTTGCGCTACAAACCAATCATTTGCTGCCTTAATGGTGGCTGGATGAATTAATTGATTCATCCAGGTAAGCTTTTGTGGGTCTGAGAAAATAATATCAGCGATATACTCTTTATTAAGCGTGTTGCCTGAATAAGCCAAAGCTCCAAATTTTTCTTTGATTGCAGCAACCATAACCGGGTTGTCTGCCATTATTTGTTTTGCTACTTGATCCGCATAGAAAACAGGTATGCCAAGTGACTCAAAAATATGAGCCACTGTGGTTTTGCCGCTTCCTATTCCACCGGTGAGGCCAACCCGAAGCATGTCTATTTTTTTTCTGTTGCCGCCGCCTTATTCAAAGCTTGAGTCCAGTCCATACTAATAGCTGACTTTTCAATTTTTAAATAAGTGCCGGGACTTGTTTCGATTTGTAAAGTGCCATCCTCGTTAACCTTGTAAATGGTAGCGTGAATGCCTGCAATTGTTACAATCTTTTCTCCTTTACCTAAGTTGTCAATAAATTCTTTTTGCGTTTTTGCTCGTTTTGCTTGAGGTCTTATGAAGAAAAGCCAAAAAACCAAAATCATTAATCCCAGGAAAATGAACTGAAATCCACCAAATCCTGGTTGAGCCGTTTGTTGTAAAAAATAGATAGTATTCATACGTGTTGTTTATTGTTTTTGTGCTGGTATTTCTCCTGAAAAACTGAGGGTGTGACTTTTAGAGGGGTTGGTATTGGCTACTACATGGACTTGTTTTACAATGTATCCACTGCCACTTCCATTAAATTTAGCTTTGATGATTCCTTCTTCGCCTGGCAACAATGGTTTCTCTGGTTTTTCAGGAATGGTACAGCCACAAGAGGCTGTTACTCCTTCAATTATTAATGGCTTATTGCCGGTATTTTTAAAACGCCATTTGATTTCAATATCCTTCCCCGCGGTTAGCTTTCCAAGTGATTGGTCTGTGGTATCTAGCCAAGTAAGTTGAGTGAATTGTGTAGTGTCTTCTAGCGGCATTTTTTCTGTACTGGCATCCATAGACGGTACAGCTGCTGGTGCTTCTGCGTTGGTAGGCAACTCTCTACAACCAATAACGGCTATGGAGAAAAGTAGTGTTAATAATAGGATTTGTTTCATATGCACTTGTTAGTTTACTTTTTTTATTTTCTGGAAATCAATTTTGTTAAGCTTCCCTTGCTCCTCTAACTCTTTTCGAATATTATCCAAAATCCCATTTACAAAATGTCCGCTTTGCGCCGTACTGTATTCTTTTGCAAGATCGATGTATTCGTTGAGCGTTACTTTTGGAGGTATCGTTTCAAAGTAGAGAAATTCAGCCACACCCATTTTCATCATAATCATATCTAATACTGCTATACGTTCTGGATCCCAGTTTTTTAACTTAGGAACAATTAGCGAATGGAGGTGCTCATCTTTTTCTACTACTGTTTGTAATAACTCGTGCGCAAATTTTTCTTTTTCCGGATCGATTAACGTGTCGAGCGAAAGCGAAGCCGGTTTCTGTAATAAAGTACCAATTAATTGAACAATTGATTCTCCATCATCGTCAAAATTTCCAAATAATTCACCAATATGAGAAAGAAAAATAGGGTTAGCAAGAAGCAATTCATTTAAAATGAATTCCATGATCTTTCTTTCTTCTTTTTTGTCCCTTTTAGGGGTCGAAATGTATTCCTTGTAAGTATTAGTTTCAAGCAGTTGTGTGTGAATTTTTCGAATTAGCTCCGGCTCAGTTTTGGAGTCAGGCTTTAACCGATTAATCTGTTTTTTAAAATCTTCTTTTTCAAGAATCTGCCAGAGCAATTCATTGCCAGCCAGTTTAATGTTGATATTTAAGTCAGCCTCAGTGGGTAGATGTTTAGAGGCTTTTTGGTGAGCGTAGGTTTCTGTATAACGTAATACCTGCGTTAAAAACCAAGTCAGGTAGGTGAAAAGGTCCCGGGTATGCTCAAAATGTTGATCCAGCTGTGCCTTCAAACGAGTAGGGGTAGGTACTTCATCGATTGTAGATAATGTGTAAAGTACCTGCATCACTTTTACCCGAATATTTCTTCTACTGATCATGTTTCAATGAGCTATTAAGAATACAAATATAGCTTATAATCCCTTGCCTTGTAAGGGTAAAGAAGCACTGAAAAAATGGCAGAAGTGAGTTCTAAAAAGTTAATAATGAGCATTTTTGTCGTTATGTTTCTGACAAAAAATGTAAGTCTTTTGCCAAAAAATTAGCTGGCATATTATTTAAGGTAACTTTGTCGCCCACCGTTGGGTGGACATTGAACCTTTAAAAACAAAATCAAAACAAGCTATGGCCAAGAAAGTAAATGTAACTCCGCTTCACGATCGAGTGATTGTGAAAGCCGCTGCTGCCGAAGAGAAGACTGCCGGTGGTATCATCATTCCTGACACTGCAAAGGAAAAGCCGCAACGTGGTACTGTAATTGCAGCAGGTCCTGGCAAAAAAGATGAACCTGTAACGGTTAAGGCAGGAGACACTGTTCTCTATGGCAAATACGCCGGTACAGAAATCCAGATTGAGGGGGCAGATTACCTCATTATGCGTGAATCCGATATTTTGGCAATTGTATAATGTTACCAATTCCACAACAATTTAAATTCAAACTAAAAGTATATGGCAAAGCAGATTTTCTTTGATATTGAAGCAAGAAACAAGATGAAGCGTGGTGTGGATACACTCGCTAATGCAGTGAAGGTTACACTTGGACCCAAAGGACGGAACGTTGTAATTGAAAAGAAGTTTGGCGCTCCTCAAGTAACAAAGGATGGTGTAACTGTTGCAAAAGAAATTGAATTAGAAGATCCCATTGAAAATATGGGTGCACAAATGGTTAAAGAAGTAGCTTCCAAGACAGCTGATATTGCTGGCGATGGTACTACTACAGCAACTGTACTTGCCCAAGCCATCATCGGCGAGGGTCTTAAAATGGTTGCAGCAGGTGCTAATCCAATGGATTTAAAAAGAGGTATTGACAAAGCGGTTAGTATGGTGGTTGAAAGTTTGAGAGATCAGAGTCAGACAGTTGGAAGTGATGCCAAAAAGATCCAGCAGGTTGCTACTATCTCTGCAAACAATGACGAAACTGTCGGTAAATTGATTGCAGAAGCTTTTGCGAAAGTGGGCAAGGAGGGTGTTATTACTGTGGAGGAAGCAAAAGGTACAGATACTACTGTTGATGTAGTTGAGGGTATGCAATTTGATCGTGGATACATTTCGCCCTATTTCGTTACCAACAGCGAAAAAATGGAGGCGGAACTTCAAAATCCTTACATCCTTATTTATGATAAGAAGATCAGCAGTATGAAGGATATCTTACATATCCTAGAGAAAGTGGCACAAGGCGGACGTCCACTACTAATCATTGCCGAAGATTTAGAAGGAGAAGCACTAGCTACACTTGTGGTGAATAAATTACGTGGTACACTTAAAGTAGCTGCGGTGAAAGCGCCAGGTTTTGGTGATCGTCGTAAAGAAATGTTACAAGACATTGCAATCCTGACAAAGGGTATTGTGGTGAGCGAGGAACAAGGTTTCAAATTAGAGAATGCTGATATCAGCTACCTAGGACAAGCGGCCTCTGTAACTATCGATAAAGACAATACTACCATTGTTGGTGGAAAGGGAAAGAAAGAGGACATCACGGCTCGTGTAAACCAAATCAAGGCACAAATCGAAACAACTACCTCTGATTATGACAAAGAAAAATTACAAGAGCGTTTAGCTAAGCTGAGTGGGGGAGTTGCTGTGCTGTATGTAGGTGCTGCTACCGAAGTGGAGATGAAAGAAAAGAAAGACCGCGTTGATGACGCCTTACATGCCACGCGCGCTGCAGTGGAAGAGGGTATAGTGCCAGGTGGTGGGGTTGCCTTTATCCGTGCAATCGAGAAACTGGAAGCTAAAGTAAAAGGCCAAATTGAAGATGAGCAAACAGGTATGGCTATCGTACGTCGTGCGTTGGAAGAGCCTGTTCGTATTCTTACTGCCAATGCAGGAATTGACGGCTCAATTGTAGTGCAAAAAATTAAAGACGGAAAAGGAGATTTTGGGTTCAATGCCCGCACAGAAGCTTATGAGAATATGTTTAAGGCAGGTGTAATTGATCCAACTAAAGTAAGCCGCGTTGCGTTGGAGAATGCTGCATCAATTGCCGCCATGCTCCTGACCACGGAGTGCGTTGTAGCTGATAAGCCAAAAAAGGAAGAGCCAAATTCGCATCCTGCTCCTGATATGGGGGGTATGGGAGGCTACTAAATCACGTCGTAACCATTCAAAATCAATCCAAAGTCCCGTTTCTAAACAAAACGGGATTTTTTTTGCCCTTTTCAGTACAAAAGCACTGTTAAAATCCTTACTTTTAATCAATGGGCTTAGGGTTGCATAACCTTGCCTTACAATAATTTGTTAAAACAAACCACCTCACATGCGCAATTTTTACTCGAATTTGCTCATCCTTTTGTTCGCTGGTTTATTCAGCCTTCCTGCTTTTTCTCAGGAACAATACTGGACTTCACGTCCCAGTAAAGAAGGAATCGTAACACACAAAGCTGTTGCAAGACAATCTTTTCCTAAGGAATTCAAATTATTTGATTTGAATGTAGCGCCGTTGCGACAGCAACTGCTTTCTATTGTGGGAGATAATCCTCAACGAAGAACTGTTGTAATTACGGTGCCAAATGCTATTGGTAAATTAGAGCAGTTTGAAGTAGTGGAAGCTTCCAACTTTGAACCTACGCTTCAACGTCAATTTCCTAACATTCGCGCATTTTCCGGAAAAGGTATTGAAGATCCTGCTGCCTTACTAAAAATCAGCTATTCTCCGGAGGGCATTCAAACAACTGTCTTTCGTGCCGATGCAATCAATGAGTACGTGGAAAAGTATTCTCAAAACGGAAATACTTATGCCGTGTTTCAAACAATTCGTCGAAAAGGTGATTTGCCTTGGCTTTGCTCCACCCCTGATCAACAGTTGGCCCTAGGAGTAAATAATCAAGTATATTTGCAACGCATCGAGTCTAACGCAGGTCAATTGAAGACTATGCGTTTAGCACAATCTGTTACTGCAGAATACTCTAATTATTTCGGTGCCTTTAGTGCTGCCCAAGTAAATCTGGTTCTAGCTGCCGTCAACGCCACAATGACCCGCACTAATGGTTGCTATGAAAAAGACCTGGCAGTTCACTTGAACTTGGTGCCTAACACCACCAGTGTTTTTTATTATGATCCACTAACCGATCCCTACTCACCGTCTTCTCAAATGAACCTATGGAATAACCAATTACAGTCAACTTTGACTGCAGTTATTGGTGAAGCTAATTATGATATCGGACACCTATTTGGTGCTACTGGTGGTGGCGGTAATGCTGGTTGTATTGGTTGTGTTTGTGTTGACGGGCAGAAAGGACGTGGTATTACCTCTCCTGCCGACGGCATCCCTCAGGGGGATAATTTTGACATAGATTATGTTGCGCATGAGATCGGACACCAATTGGGTGCCAATCATACTTTCTCTTTCGGTCTTGAACTTGGGGGCCTTCACAATAAAGAGGTTGGTTCTGGTATTACCATTATGGGTTATGCTGGAATTACCTCTTTTGATGTAGCACCCCATTCAATTGATATTTTTCATTTTCAATCCATCCAACAAGTACAGGATAATTTAGCTACTAAAACATGTCCAGTGACTACTTCCCTCGCAGGTACTAATGCTACCCCAGTTATTGCGGCATTGACTCCATATACTATTCCTATTTCTACTCCCTTTGAATTAACTGGATCTGCAACAGATGCTAATACTGGTGATGTTCTTACTTATTGCTGGGAGCAAAATGATGCTGCGAACTCTACTGTAACAGGTGCCAATAGTGTGGCGTTCCCAACTAAGTTGGTAGGACCAAACTGGTTGACTTTCCCTGCCACTACCAGCCCTACGCGTATTTTTCCTCGTTTGGCAACCATTCTAGCGGGTCTATCTGTAACGGGTCCATTGCCCGGTGGTGACGCAATCGCTAACACGGAGGCTTTGAGCAGTGTGGATAGAATTCTTAATTTCCGCTTAACTGTTCGTGATAATGCTCCTTATAGCTCCACTGCTCCTATACGCGTTGGTCAAACAGCTTACTCAGATGTTGCTATTACTGTTTCCTCAGCGGTAGGTCCATTTTTGATCACTTCACGTAACACGGCTGCAACATTGACTGCCGGTACTACTGAAACACTTACTTGGTCGGTAAATGGTACAACTGGTGCTCCAACTAACACAGCCAACGTAGATATATATATCTCAACCAATGGTGGCACAACATTTACGCTCTTAATTCCTAACACAACTAACGATGGAACGGAGAGTTTCACTGTACCCAACACACCCTCTACAACTGTTCGTTTCAAAGTAAAAGCCACTAATAACGTTTACTTTGATATCAATAATGCAAACCTGACAATCATTCCTCCTCCGTTTGGTTTCACATTTAATACAACTGTTCCTGCAACTGCTGCTTGCCCTGCACCTGCAACAATGGGCATTACATTAGGAACTGCCTCAAATGGTGGTTTTACGGGTAATGTAACATTAAGCGCTTCAGGAAACCCTGCTGGAACAACTGTAAGTTTCTCTCCTGGAACCATTGCAGTAGGCGAAAGCACTACAGTTACATTATCTGGTGCTAATACACTGAATGCAGGCACTTACACTATTGTTGTTACCGGGGTAACAACTGGGGCGCCTAACCAGACTGCCAACTTATCCTTTACAGTAAATGCTGGAAATGGTCCTGCGATCACTACTCAACCTGCTAACCAATCAGCGTGTTTGGGTAATAATGCTAGCTTTACTATTGCTTCAACTGGAACTTATCAGTGGCAAGTCAATACAGGTTCCGGCTTTGCCAATATTTCTGGTGCTACAGCAGCTACCTACACAGTATCTGGTGTGACAGCTTCTATGTCTGGTTATACTTATCGTTGCATAGTGGCTGGACAATGCGGAAATGCCACTTCCTCTTCAGCAACGCTTACTGTGAATACATTACCATCAGTGGTAACGCAGCCAACCAGTTTGGCACAGTGTACGGGAACTGCAGCCTCATTCTCTGTAGGTGCAGCAGGAACTGCCTTAACCTATCAATGGCAAGTAAGCACGGATGGTGGATTAACTTACTCAAATATTCTAGGAGAGACCGGAGTAACATACACTATTGCATCTACTGTTCTTTCGCAAAATAATAATCGCTACCGTTGTGTAGTATCTGGTACTTGTAGTCCTTCAGCAACTTCTGACGCAGCTACATTGACATTGAGTGCTGCTCCAACTATCACTGCGCAACCTTCACCAACTGCTGTAATTTGTGAGCGTGCGTCAACTAGTTTTGTTGTAGCCGCCACAACGCCAGTGGGAACTTTAACCTACCAATGGCAAGCAAGTGCTAATGGTGGTGCAACTTGGGCTCCAGTAAACGGTGCTACCTCTGGAACATTTAATCAATCAAATGTTCCCGCTTCTCAAAACGGTTACATTTTCCGTTGTGCTGTAACTACAAGTTGTGGAACTATATTCTCAACCAATGTTGCCTTAACGGTTAATACGTACCCAGTAATTTCCTTTAGCACAGTGGAGGAGCTTTGTCTCTCTGATCGTCCTGTAGCGTTGACGGCTACTCCTGCTGGAGGTGCCTTTAGTGGAACAGGTGTTGCTGTTAGTGCATTTAACCCGCGTACAGCAGGTTTGGGTGTCAAAACAGTTACGTATACTGCCTCTAACGCAGGTTGTCAATCTACCTTGTCCCGTTCAATCATTGTTGAGCAATGTGCTGAGCGTCAGATTCCGTTGCCTAATTCTGCCTCTTTGACATTATACCCGAATCCAAATACTGGTAAGTTTGGTATTCGCATCAATACTGATCTCTATAATCGTTTCTCGATAAAGGTTTACAACAATCTGGGTCAATTGGTTAGAAAACAAGAAATCTCCAATGTATTTTATGGGCAGGTTGTAAATTTGGATATGTCCTCACTTCCAGCTGGAACCTTCCATTTACTTTTTGTAAATGATGAGGTAGCTCCTGCTGTAAGTAGAACTATCAGTATGGTTATTTACAAGTAAAGAATAACTTTAACTTTCAAATCCCGTTCGGTTCTCCGGACGGGATTTTTTTTGGTACCTTTGCCGCCGCAATGAATTGTAAATGATTAGTGTTCGTGATTTGAAACTTGCCTATGGCAAGAGAGTACTTTTTGAAGAGGTAAATTTAAACTTTACCAAAGGGAATTGCTATGGCGTGATAGGAGCTAATGGTGCAGGTAAGAGTACCTTTCTGAAAATTTTAAGTGGAGAAATTGAACCCAATAAGGGAAAGGTAGAGTTTACGCCAGGGGAGAGGATGGCTGTGTTAAAACAAAATCATTTTGCCTTTGGCGAGGAGACTGTTTTAAATACAGTTTTGATGGGGCATTCTAAGTTATGGCAGGTGAGTAAGGAGCGTGAAAAGATCTATGCCCTTGCAGATTTTACTGAGGAAGATGGTATTCGTGCAGGAGAATTAGAGGGTGAATTTGGGGAAATGGGGGGGTATACTGCTGAGAGCGATGCAGCTACACTACTTGGCGAGTTGGGGGTCAAAGAAGATTTGCATTATTCATTTATGAAGGGTATTCCCACTAATTTAAAAGTGCGTGTGCTTTTGGCGCAAGCACTTTTTGGTAATCCAGATATTTTACTCTTGGATGAACCTACCAACGGACTAGATATCGAAACTATTTCCTGGTTAGAAAATTTCCTTGCTGATTACCAAAACATTGTTTTAGTGGTCAGCCATGACCGTCACTTTTTGGATGCTGTATGTACGCACATTACGGATGTTGACAGACAAAAGATTAAAATATTTTCAGGGAATTATACTTTTTGGTACGAGTCTTCTCAATTAATGGCACGTCAATTAGGAGATAAAAATAAAAAGGTTGAAGAAAAAAGGCAGGCCCTCTTGGATTTCATTGCACGGTTTAGCGCTAATGCTTCTAAAAGCAAACAAGCAACTTCGCGAAAAAAGGCGCTTGAAAAACTTACTATTGAGGAAATTGAGCCGAGTTACCGTAAATATCCTGGTATTATTTTCCAGCCACTTCGTGAAGTGGGTAATCAGATTTTATCAGTTGAGAAACTTAAGAAAGTTGTGGATGGACGTGTGTTATTTGACCAAGTTAATTTCACAGTAAACAAGGGGGATAAAATTGCAATTTTAAGTCAGGATCCACTTGCCGTAACTGCATTTTACAATATTATAGCTGGTGAATTACAGCCTGATCAGGGACGATTCGAGTGGGGTACTACTATTACTTGGGCCTACTTGCCCCAAGAGAATTCAAAATATTTTACGGGCCAGCTGAATCTAATGGATTGGCTACGTCAATATGTTCCTGAACATGTAAAAGATGTGGACGAACCATTCTTGAGAGGTTTTTTGGGTAAGATGTTATTCAGTGGTGAGGACGTCATGAAAAAAACATCCGTACTGAGTGGGGGAGAGAAGGTGCGTTGTATGCTAAGCCGCATGATGTTACAAAATCCCAATGTTGTTTTACTGGATCAACCCACAGACCATTTGGATTTGGAAAGTATCCAGAGTTTTAACGAACAATGTACTGAGTACAAAAGTGTGGTATTGCTAAGTAGCCATGACCATACTTTCATGCAAACGGTTGCTAACCGGGTTATTGAGCTTACTCCAAAGGGTGTTATTGATCGATTGATGACTTTTGATGAATATTTGGCTGACGAACGGGTAAAGGTGCTTAAAAACGAAATGTATTGTTAAATCACAGGGGCGGATTGCTGAGCATAAGTTCAACATCTACTTTCGAGCAACTGTTTTAAACACACAGTCCCTGTACAATGAAAGAAACTTTACAATTGAATTTGTCGGATCCGGCTAAGCTGGAAAGTCTGTATCGCGCTGATAAAGCTGGTTTTAAAAAAGCCTTTTTTGAATTATTTCCTATCAAACCGGTTGATCCCGTTGCCCTATGTTGGTTTGAGCGATTACAAGAAGAGTCAGCTTCAATTTCTTGGGGCAAGGGCGCAGACATCTTTGTGATTTTAGTTGCTACGGTCATAGCTACTTGTATTGCAAAACTTCCAGATTTTCTATCGTTAAAAGCGGAGGAGTATTTTCCCAGAAATATCAGTTTTATTGTTTTACCGGTATTGGCTGGATATTTTATATGGTTGCACCGGATTAAAAGGCAAACCGTGTTTATTGTATTATTTCTTTTTGCTGTTAGTGCGATCTACATCAATTGGTTGCCTGGTAATTTTGACAACGATACATTGATACTAAGCTGTATACATCTCCCTTTAGTTGGATGGTCATTGCTGGGTCTTGTTTACAATAAAGGGCAATTAAAAGAATGGGAAGGTCGACCTGCATTTTTACGTTTCAATGGAGACCTGCTGGTCATGGGCTCATTAATTGTAAGTGGGGTCATGGTGCTATCTGGAATTACGATGGGACTATTTAGTTTGATAGGACTTTTAATAGAGGATTTTTATACGCAATGGGTATTAATTGCGGAGCTATCCGCCTCTCCGCTGATTGCCACTTATGTTATTAGGTATAATCCTCAACTCGTAAATAAAGTTTCTCCAGTCATTGCCAGAATATTTAGCCCTTTAGTATTGGTGACATTAGTAGCTTACTTGGTAGGAATTGTGATTGCTGGCAAAGATCCCTATACAGATCGTGATTTTCTCATGTTGTTCAATGCGCTATTAATTGGAGTACTCGCTATTATATTTTTCTCAGTGGTTGAAATGAAACGTACTGCAGAAAATAAATTGGCTCATTGGATTATTTTTCTTTTAGCCCTAGTCACCATAGTAGTAAATGGAGTTGCATTGTCTGCTATCATTTATCGTATTGGATCCTGGGGCTTTACTCCAAACCGATTGGCGGTATTGGGTGGAAATTTATTATTCTTCATTAATTTGATATTGCTGGCTCGTCAACTTTACAGACAGCTTCGTGGTCAGGTTACCACTAGTTCAGTGGAGGAGGTAATTGCTAAATATTTGCCCCTGTATTTTGTTTGGGCCGTCTTGGTCACTTTTTTGTTCCCGCTTATCTTTAGGTTTCAGTGATAAACTACCATGCAAGAAGAAAATAAAAAAGGGCAGCTTTCTGGAAAGGCTGCCCTTTCTCTTATTGTAGGATCAATTATTGGGGCGGGTCTTTTTATGAAACCCGCTTCTATGGCAGCGCAATTAGGGTCTCCGCTTGCGATGACAATCACATGGTTGGTGGCAGGTTTTTTTACTTTGTGTGGGGCACTTGTTATTGCTGAATTGGGTGTGAGAATACCTACCACCGGTGGTTTATTTGTACACTTTACGCAATGCTATGGTCCAAAAACTGGTTTCTTATATGGTTGGTCAGCTTTTTCGGTAATTAATACGGCATCAGTTGCTGCGGTTGCTTTTATTTGTGCCACATACCTAAATGCTCTATTGGGATTGCCAGAATTTTTAGATCAAGGTTGGAGTTCGTTCTCTATTTCTATCTATCCCTTGGGTCACTTGTTTCCTTTTCGTGATTTCACTGTGAAATTAATTGCTATTATTTTGGTGTTGTTGGTTACTTGGATTAATACAAAAAGTTTACAAGCGGGAGGTGGTTTTCAAATTTTTTCTACTGGTTTAAATATTTTTATTTTATTACTTCTGTCTATTTTACTTTTCTCTTCTTCAAAAGGTGCTATTGCAAATTTTTATATACCTGGATTGGATGCCACTTGGAATCGTGGATTAGCTGTTTGGATCCCAGCCTTGACAGGAGCATTTTTTGCGTTAGATGGTTGGATTAATATTATTTCTATGGCTGGGGAAGTGCAATCGCCGGCACGTAATATCCCTCGGGCATTAGTGATAGGGGTGGGCATCTGTTTTTTTCTGTATTTTTTATTAAATCAAGCGTATCTTTTTGTGCTTCCCGTTGATCAAATGGCCGCTACTAAAGTAGTTGCAGTTGAAGCATTGAGTCAGGCTTGGGGTCCAATGGCAGGAGTTATAATTGCTTGTTTGATTGTTTGTTGTACGCTTGGATGTTTAAATGGTAATGTGATGGCTTCTGCTCGCGTGACATATGCAATGGGAAGGGACCGTGTATTCCCAAAGTGGGTTGGTGCGCTTGATCAAAGGAGGCAACTTCCGGTAGCAGCCCTTCGATTGCATGGTTGCTGGATTACCCTTCTTATTTTATCCGGTTCTTTTGATCTGCTTGCTGATATGTATGTGTTTGTTACTTGGATTGCATATGGTTTGGCTGCTGTTGCTGTACTACGGCTTTCTTCTAAAAAGCAAAAAGATCAACCTGCTTACCGAGCATGGGGACAGCCTTTTACGATAATATTATTTATTGTTTTTTGCTTTTTCTATTTGATAGCTACGCTTTACACGGATATTATTTCTTTTCTTGCGGGCAAGCAACCAATTATTCACGCCGGTGTAGGCCTTTTTCTTGTTCTTGCAGGGCTACCTTTGTACTATCACTGGCAAAAGAAATCGCCTTTGCAATAAATTGATTAATCATGAAACTAAGGTATTATCAGGTTTTCTCATTTTTGTCTGGATTAGTGCTGGCTATTGCTTGTTGGCTGCCTTGGATAGAAATTTCTTCTCCCTCCCTTACGCTTACGGGAATGAATACGGATGGTACTAGCTTTGGCAAGCCTGCTTTTTTTCATTTGATTTTTCTCTCACTTTACTTACTTTTTGTTTTGATTCCACTGGATTGGGCTAAGCGTTTTAATCTGCTCATTGCAGCCCTCAATTTGTCCTGGATGATTCGTAATTTCTTTTTGATGGCCCTTTGCAGAGGTGGAGAGTGTCCGGCCCGACAATTGGGGCTTTATTTAGTGGCCATAGCCAGTGTGGGAATGTTGCTTGTTAGTTTTTTCCCCCCTTCTAAACCCAGCAAGGCTCACTACTAGCAGGATCGCTTATTACCAGTATTGATTTTTCAATATTGATTCGAGTATACTTAGGAAGTGCGGTATACGTTTTTATCTTATTTACTTACTATCACCTCATTTATTGCTCCATCCTTGATGGCGCAGCAGAATTTGTCTATCAGCTGGAATATGCAGGTAGTAGCGGCCACAGCAATTTCTTCCACGCACGTAACAGTAAGTGACCTTTTGCAAGGTGTAAATTATGGAACAACTATGTTGTTAACGGCACAATCAACATCTCAGGGTATGTATGCAGGAGCTTCCGGGGAGAATAATGCTGCTTTAGCATGTAGAACTGGTTCGTTAAATAGATCTGCTACAGGGTCTTCCTATTTTAGTTTTACAGTTGCTGCTAATACGGGGTATCATTTTTTACTGCAATCCATTTCCTTGGGGCTGCGATCTACCAGTTCAGGCCCCCAGGCCTGGTGTATTTACTCCAGCATTGACAACTTTACAACGCCTTTACTTACCAGCACACTTGTCAACAACAGTAATTGGGTATTTCAGCAGCATTTAATAAATTCTAATTACTATACATCGGCTGAATATCGACTCTATGGTTACAATGGTGTTGGTACGGCTGCCATCAATGTGGCTAACTGGAGAATAGATGACTTGCAACTTACTGGCCTAATAGCTCCGGTTACCTTGCCCGTTCATTGGCTATATACGGTGCTCAGTACATTTCAGGATTGCGTGAAGCTAGCGTGGGCTACTGCTTGGGAGCAAAACAATTTACGCTACCATATTGAGCGTTCAAAAGATGGAAATTCCTTTTTGAAAATTGGAGAAATTATTACGCCGGCAGTGGAGTTGGTGAATGATAAACAAGTGTATTATTTTTTGGATCATACTCCTTTATCAGGAAGAAGTTATTACCGAATTGTGCAAGAGGATAAAGATGGTACGTTAAACTATGGGGCCGTTAGAAGTATATTTTATGATGCGTTTCCTGCTTTTTTTATGCTTGGTTATCGGTTTGATTTTTCTACGAATCAGTTTATCTTACATTGTAAGGGCGGGGGTGCCACTATCTTTCAACTTTTTACTATTGATGGGAAATTGATAGGCCATTATAGCAAGGAATTGGTGTCAGGATCACCCCATACATTTTTATTTCCAATCAGCGTAAGACTTATTTACAAAGCCCCTTTAGTGTTAGTGGTTATTCAAAAAAATAAACGAGTACTATCCAGACTGATTAGCTATAATTGAGTATAGGAAGACTATCATGAATGATTGCTATTGCTTCCTCCATTTGTACGGCTGAAATTACCAAAGGAGGTGCCAGTCTAATTTTATCTCCATGCGTTGGCTTTGCCAGCAATCCCCTGTTTTTCATCTCTATGCATAGATTCCAAGCGGCATCAGAATCCGGGTGTTCAATTACAATAGCATTGAGAAGCCCTTTTCCTCTTGCTAGTTTAATATGAGGGGAATTGATTTTATTAATTTCTGTTCTTAGCTGAATCCCTCTTTCGTTGGCATTTGCTGCTAAATTTTCTTTCTCTATTACCTCCAGTGCTGCCATTGCTACTGCGCATGCCAGTGGATTCCCACCGTACGTGGAGCCGTGTTGTCCAGGTTTGAGCGTGAGCATGATTTCATTATCGGCTAGTACAGCACTTACGGGAAGTAATCCACCACTGAGTGCTTTGCCAAGGATCAGTATGTCTGGTCTAACGTTTTCGTGATCGCAGGCCAATCTTTTTCCAGTTCGCCCTAGGCCTGTTTGAATTTCATCTGCAAGGAGAAGTACTTGTTTGTCCCGGCATAATTTTGCGGCGTTATGTAGATAGCCATCTGTTGGAACAACTACGCCTGCTTCGCCTTGGATGGGTTCAATTAAAAATCCCGCAATGTTGGGGTCAAATAAAGCTTTCTCAAGTGCTTCCATATCATTGTAAGGAATAGGAATAAATCCGGGAAGAAAGGGTCCAAAATTTCGAGTGGCATCCTCGTCAGTGCTAAATGAAATAACTCCCGAAGTTCTGCCATGAAAGTTTCCTTCGCATACTATAATTTTTGCTTTGTTGCTAGGGATTGCTTTTTTCTCATAAGCCCATTTTCTGCAGAGTTTAATGGCTGTTTCTACTGCCTCAACACCCGTATTCATGGGGAGCACTTTGTCATATCCAAAGAGAGAAGTGATGTAAGCGGAATAGGATCCCAATAAATGATGATGAAATGCGCGGCTTGTTAATGTTAACTCTTGTACTTGTTGGATACAGCGGGAAACAATGGCAGGATGGCAATGCCCTTGATTTACGGAAGAGTAGCCACTCAAAAAATCAAAATAACGGTTTCCTTCCACATCCCACATAAATATGGATTCAGCTCTTTTAATTACAACGGGTAGCGGATGATAGTTATGCGCGCTGCTTTGTTCTTCTTTTAGTATATATTGGTTGGCGATTGCGCCAATGGGTGTTTGTTGCATAGTAATTGAATAAAGAGTTGAAGGAGAAATAGAATAGAAGGGTACTGCGCAGCGCGTCAGTGATTCAACAGATCCAAATGCTTTTTTAGCAGCGGGAAAAATGGAAATAAATTGGGACAACTGTTACCCATAATAGTATGAAGTTATGGAATTTTTTTCCATTGTACCCAAGGATAGGGTTCATGTTCAGGTTTGGTTGCAGTGGGGGGGAAGATCCCAAACATAGTACTACCGCTACCGCTCATTGCAGCATACAGCGCCCCCATTTTATAAAGATTCTTTTTTATTTTCTCTAGCTCAGGGTGTTTCAGAAAAATTGTTTCTTCAAATTGGTTGACAAGTATATCTTTCCATTCCTCAAGAGGCCTTTTTATAGTTTCAGCAAGAGAATCACCTTCAGCTGTTGGTTTTATTCCTTGAAAAGCTTCAGCTGTAGAAATTGAAAAACCGGGGTGGACTAATAGCATTTGAAATCCTGATAATGTCAGGGAGAGTGGAGTTAATTGCTCTCCTCGTCCTTTTCCCAGTGCTGCCTCTTGATGTAAAAAAAACGGACAATCACTGCCAAGTTGTAGTGCTATTGCTTGATTCTGTGCGGATGGCAGGGAAATCTCAAACATTTTTTGTAGTGCCAATAATGTAAATACCCCATCAGCACTTCCGCCACCCAATCCTGCGCCAAGCGGAATATTCTTGTGAAGATGAATATAAACGGCAGGAAGCGTTGGTATTTTTTCTAGAAGCTGTTGGTAGGCTTTTACACATAAGTTTTGATTAGCAGGCCCTTGTACAGTGATCCCCGTTTGTTTAAACTGCACCGTACCGCAAGGCTCATTTTCAAGTGGTAATATCTCCACCACATCATGCACCGGAGTAGGATAGAAGATAGTTTCCAGTTCATGAAAACCGTCATCTCGCTTGCGTAGAATACGAAGCCCAAGATTGATCTTACAATTTGGAAATACAATCATAGTGGTGCTAGTGGCACTTATTTAGTACGACTGTTAATTTCGTCGCGAATGGCAATAGCTCTGATATAATCCTCGCTTTCTAATACCTCAATTAATAGATGATTTAATTCTTCCATTGACATCGTCTTGAGATCTTCATGTCCAGTAGTTCTTATTTCATTCTTGAGGCTTTCTGTTTCGGATTTTTTCCGTTTTGATTCTTCAGTTTCTTCCAATAACACGCCAGCATTTTGTAAAATATGCTCAAATGTATAAATAGGGCATCCAAAACGTACTGCCATGGCTATAGCATCCGATGTTCTGGAGTCAATCTCTATCGTATCATGTTCATTGGAGCAGACCAGTTTAGAATAAAAAACGCCTTCTTGTAAATCGTTGATAATTACTTCATGTAAGTCAATTCCAAACGCAACTAAAAAATTCTTCATTAGATCATGCGTCAGCGGTCTTGATGGGTTCATTTTTTCAAGTGCCACTGCAATGGCTTGCGCTTCAAATCCCCCAATTACAATGGGAAGCCTGCGCGATCCATTCACTTCTCCTAATACCACAGCATACGAGTGTGTTTGCGTGATGCTATGTGAGATTGCAATAATTTCTAATTCAATTTTTTTCATACCGCCTACAAATATAGAGCTACTGTTAGGGGGATTCCTAACTTGCTTTTACTTTTTTAAGTGCTGCGGTAAACTTAGGAACTACTTCAAAAGCATCTCCAACTATTCCATAATCTGCGGCCTTAAAAAAAGGTGCTTCTGGATCTTTATTTATGACCACAATCACTTTGCTACGGTTTACACCTGCCAGATGTTGGATGGCTCCGGAAATTCCAATAGCTACATAAAGGTTAGGGGCAATGGCAACTCCAGTCTGTCCAACATGCTCATGGTGCGGCCTCCAATGTGCGTCTGCTACTGGACGGCTACAAGCTAAGGCTGCATTTAGTTGGCCCGCCAATTCTTCTACCATTCCCCAGTTTTCAGGTCCTTTTAGCCCACGACCGGCACTCACCACAATCCCTGCCTCTGTGAGAGACAAGGCGCCAGCTGTATTTTCTGCCTTTATAGTTCTTATCCGTGATGGTGGTGTTGTCAAGGCAGCTGTTGATACAGTTGCAACGCCAGCTACTTGTTTGACAGGGTAGGAGTTGGGATTGATGGTTAGTACACGCACATCAGTTTTTATGGCAATTTTGGCAAAGGCCTTACCAGAAAATACAGCTCTTTTCACGCAAAACCCATTGCCTAGTTCAGGTTGTGAAATAACTCCTGAAACTATTCCGGCTTTTAGTTTGGTTGCGGTGAGTGGAGCTAATAATTTTCCACTCAAAGTGTGTGCAAATAACAGCGTTTTGACTTTTCTTTCAATAGCCAGCGCAGTTATTGCCAACGCATCAGCTTCTGATGGAGCATTACGCTCCATTTCTTTTCCGAGGTGTACGATCTCTTTCAAGCCATAGGAACCAAGTTCTTCTAATGAATCCTGGCAGTTGCCAATTGCCACTCCAATGAGTGTGTGGCCCGTTACAGCAGCCAAGTCTGCTCCATAGGAAATCACTTCATGGGTTGCCTTTTTTATTTTACCATTGGCAATATCGATATAAACTAAAATACTCATAGTGTGTAGTTGGGGGTTCTTAAATAACTTTTGCCTCCTCGTGTAATAAACGAACTAGTTCCTCCACTTGATCGGGAGCAACCAACTTTACACCAGACTTGGGAGCAGGCAGCTCAAATTGTATAGTTTCTGTGTATGGACTGCTTGCAGTTGGCTCGATTACTTTGAGTGGTTTAGTTCTGGCGGCCATTATACCCCTCATATTAGGTATCCGGGCTTCTGCCATTCCTTTTTGTGCACTGACTACAACTGGTAATTCAACTTCACATATTTCTTGACCTCCCTCAATTTCTCGCGTAATGGTCAACTTGGATCCTTGACAGTCCAATTTTGTTGCAAGGCTTATGAAGGGTAATTCGGTTTCGCCAGCTATTAACCCTCCAACAGTAGATCCATTATGGTCAATAGTCTCTTTTCCTGTCAGCACTAAATCATAATTACCCGCTTTTACAATTGCTGCTATTTGGTGCGCTACAAATTGACTTTCAGTTGGCGCAGCATTGATCCGAATAGCTTCATCCCCCCCTAAGGCTAAGGCTTTTCTAATGATGGGGTCTGCATCTGCTTCACCTACTGTTAGTAGGTGTAATACGGTAGAAGGATCAGCCTCTTTTAATTCTATTGCCCTGACTAATGCAAACCACTCATCCCAAGGGTTTACTATCCATTGAACTCCGTTGTTATCGAATTTCGTGTTATTGTCGGTGAAGGCTATTTTTGCCGTTGTATCCGGCGTTTTACTGATACAAACAAGAATCTTCATAAATAAAATTGAAGCTGCTTAAAAGTTGTTGTTGCAACTATGCAAAGATAAGTTTTGGCGCATGTTCAGAGAAGCGATTGAGGAGCTTTTTTCACCTAATGCCTGATAAATATGGATAGAGTTTCCAAACTTAAAAGCTTGCTTCAGGATAGCCCTAAAGACTGTTTTTTATTGCATGCGCTTGGATTAGAACATCAAAAATTGGGTGCTTTAGATACTGCCCAGTCTTATTTTGAACAGGTGATAGAGGTGGACCCCACTTATATAGGCACCTATTACCATCTGGCTAAGTTGCTGGAGCTGGTAGGAGATACCGCTAAGGCTGTAGTTATTTATGAAAAAGGCATGGAGGAAGCTAAAAAGGCTAATGATATGCATGCTTATGGCGAACTTCGTTCTGCGTGGGAGGAGTTAACTTTTTAAGTAATGAATGGGCTTTCAATTAAACAGAATCTTGAAGCTATTGCACCGGTTTTGCCGACAGATGTGCTCTTGATTGCTATCAGCGGAGGAATGGATTCCGTTGCATTAGCCTACTTATGTAAATTGGAAGGATATACTATTGAGTTAGTGCATTGTAATTTTCAATTGCGGGGTGAGGAGAGTGAGCGGGATGAAAAGTTTGTTCGCCAGCTCGCTGCAACTTGGAACATTCCATTACATGTACAACGATTTGATACAAATGCGTACGCAATTGAATGTAGGTGTTCTATCCAAGAAGCTGCACGGGATCTTCGTTACAAATGGTTTGTGGACTTACTTACGCAGTTTCCTCGGTTGAAGTGGATAGCAACTGCACATCATAAAGATGACCAGGCAGAAACCCTGCTAATGAATTTTTTAAGGGGGACTGGTCTTAGTGGGTTGACAGGTATACCTGCTCGAAATGGAAATGTGTTGCGTCCATTGCTAACTGTAGCGCATGAAAAGTTGGAAAAGTTTGTACAGGAAAATCAGTTAAGCTATGTAATTGACTCCTCTAATCAAAAAGAAGCCTATACACGCAACTATTTTCGGCATACGATTATTCCGGCTCTTCAAAAAGTGTATCCAGCTGTTGTAGATAATTTGGCTGACAATCAAGCTCGCTTTGTTGGAATTGAAAAGCTGTACCAACATTTAGTGAGTATTCAAATTAAAAAAATTATCAAGGAAAAAAACGGAGAGTATGCAGTATCAGTTGCTACACTTTCTCGATTTAAGGGTACATCGCTCTTGTATGAGATGTTGTATCCCTTTGGTTTTTCAGCGAGTCAATTGGTGGAGGCAACTAAACTGATGCACGCAAGAACGGGAGCGCATTTGGTAGCAAGCGTAGGAAATTGGAGATTGATAAAGCATCGGAATTGGTTATTGCTTTCACCCTTCAAATCTCAAGAAACTGATTTTATTCTTGTGCCTGAAACACAGACTGCAATAGAATTTGCTGCCGGAAAAATAACTTTTAAAAAAAGTAGCAATGCAAATAAGCTGGCTTTGCCTACTACTGCCGCTATCGCTTTACTAGACTATCAATCTTTGGAATTTCCACTACAAATTCGCCGATGGAGAGAGGGTGACTATTTTTATCCGTTAGGAATGTCAAAGAAAAAAAAACTGTCCCGCTTCCTAATTGATGGTAAGTTCTCATTGCCAGATAAGGAAAAGGTGTGGGTGCTGACAGCTGGTGAAAAAATTGTTTGGGTAATTGGAATTCGAATTGATGACCGATTCAAGTTAACAGCTAAGAGTCGTGAAGTATTTTGTATTACCTATAGCCCTTCAGTTTACTCCTAGTTGATTTATCATAATTTTTTTAAAAGTATTTATGGTATCAAATGAATGATGCTGTACATACAAAGCTGCAATGGTAAAGACCCACCCATAAAGGGCGCCACTAATATGCGCTGCATGATTGACATTGTCTCTTCCTTTTTTCCCTTGCCATGCGGATAAGATCAGAAAAAGGGGGCCAAACAGATATCCGGGTATGATTGGTGGGATTATAAAAAGTCCAATTTTCATGGTAGGATCGATCAATATTGCAGAAAAAATTACTGCACTTACTGCACCTGATGCGCCTAAGCTTGCGTAATTATATTTTTTATAATACCGAATAAAACTATAGAGCAATGATAGCGGGAGGGCTGATAAGTAAAGTGTAAAAAATAGGGTGGTGCCATTTTCTGAGAAATAATTATGAGATAAGTAAGCCCTTTCAACCAGGACTCCAAAAAGATATAGCGAAAACATATTAAATAATAAATGCTCCCAGTCTGCGTGAATAAATCCACTTGTAAAAAAGCGATACCATTCATTGCCTTTTAGCATGCTAGCTGGTCTGAAAAGTAGTTTTTCTTTTAGGGCAGGGAGGTTGAAGGCTAGTATAGAAATGGCTGAGGTGCTGAATACTAAAAGTAGGGTGTTGTTCATTTACTGGTGGTGGTACTTTTCGCTTTTTAAAATGGTTCCAGCCCGATATAATTGCTCTGCCAGGATTAGTCTGACTAGTTGGTGTGGAAATACTAGTTTTGATAAGCTCCATGCTACTTGTGCTCTTTCTTGTACAGCTTTGGAGACTCCAAATGCGCCACCAATTAAAAAAACCATCTTTTTAATACCTGTATTAGCCTTTTTTTGAAGAAAGGTGGCAAGCTCAATTGAAGTAAACTCTTTTCCTTTTTCGTCCAACAATATCAATAAATCATCAGGTGCTAACCAATCAAGTACTATCTCTCCCTCTTTTTTCTTAAGATCCATTTCGCTAAGCATTCCTGTATGCTTTGGCGTAGGAATTAATATCCACTTGGTTTTAAAATAGTGGTTTAAGCGCTTGGTGAATGCTTCGATTCCAGGCTTTGCATAGGGTTCGTGTGTTTTACCAATGGACCACAGCTCAATTTGCATGAATTAAAAATATTAAATATATCCTAACTTTCCACCATGCTTAAATCAAGATACCTGCTTTGTCTACTTGTAATACTCTGTACAATTCCTACTGTTTATGGCCAACAACGTCCAATTGGTGTATTCGATTCTGGCACAGGGGGCTTAACAGTTTTAGAGGCAATGCTTTCGTTGGATGCGTTTAATAACAAGACCGGAGTGCAAAAGCCAGATGGAATTCCTGACTTTACGGGAGAGTATTTTCATTATTTGGCGGATCAAGCAAATATGCCTTATGGGAATTATGCCTCAGAGGGTAAAACACTCTTTTTGAAGGAGCAAATTCTTAGATGCATGTCTTTCCTTTCCACTGATACTACTTTTGCTATTCGCAAAAAAGAGACTTTTGCTTATTACCCAAAATTGACGGCTAAGATGATTGTAGTTGCCTGTAATACAGCTACAGCATACGCATTACCTGATATTAAAAGAGCCGTTGGAGGTGGCGTGCCGGTGGTGGGAGTTATTGATGCTGGGTGTAAGGCCGCACTTGCTTATCAGCAGAAACAAAGGGGTACCATTGGTGTTTTTGCTACAGTTGGCACTGTTGCCTCTGATGGGTATCCTAAGACCCTTCAGCGTATGGCAACTGCAGCGGGGGTAGCTTCTTTATCAATTGTGAGCCAAGGAGGGTATGGGTTAGCAGAAAGTATTGACAGAGATTGGAGTTTTCTGGCAGACCAGGTTACTAAAGTAAGAGCTGAATACAAAGGCCCTTCCCTGACAAATAACCAGTATCGAATTGATACTGCGTTGGCCACGGTTTATGGCTTTTCTCGTGCAGGAAACAGTTTGCTCTGTGAATATGATGAAAAAGGAAATTGCACTGAAATGCAGCTCAATGATCCTGTTAATTATGTGAGGTATCACCTAGTCAGTTTGTTAGAAAAGATGAAACGAGAATCGTATCAAGAACCGTTAAATACATTAATTCTTGGCTGCACCCATTATCCCTATATGCGTGATACAATTTCCCTGGTGCTAAAGGAGCTTTATAACTATCAAGAGGATAATGTCTACCGATATAGAAAGGTTTTAGCTGAAAATGTTTGCCTGATAGATCCTGCTGTTGAAACTGCAAAGGAAGCTTACGTGGCATTAAGGCAATTATCAAATGCGCAAGAGATCAATACCAAAAAGCAAAAAAGTAGTATAGTTGATGCGTTTTTTATAGCTGTCCCAAACTTGGATTTACCTGAAATAAAGATCCAGCCTGATGGCTGGTTTACTTACGCATACAAATACGGAAGGCAAGAAGGTTCTGGTAAAAACTTTGTTCGTTTTGTTCCTTTTGACGCTCAAAATATTGCACCAGCAACCTATGAGAGATTCAAAAGAGCACTGCCGCTTTCCTATGAGAAGATTATACGGGTGGGATTATTTTCTCAAAATCGCTGAGTGTCACATAAGCTCGCTAATTTTTTCTAATTTAGATTATACCAACAAAGGACCCATTGCCTAGATTATTTCTATTGATTTATTTTCTGTTTTCGATCCTCCAGGTTATTGCACATCCCTTGCAATCCAATTTCTAGGTTCTTTCATAAAATTGATCCTGGTGAATAGCCGGCTGTTTTTAATCAATACAATGTTTTGCAAGTTGTCTATTAAACCTTAATTTGCTTCTAAATTTATTTACCAAACAAATGCTAATTATGAAACATTATCTGTTTGCTTTATTGGTTTTGCTTACGGCAGCGTTATCGGTTCAACTTCCAGCTTATGCGCAAAAAAAATCTACGGGTGTAGCATTAGCGTTGGGTGGGGGAGTAAATCTTTCTAATGCCCAGACAGCAGGCTACTATAATCATGCCAGTAGTTCCACGGCTCGATTCTCGTTTGGTTTTTTTGCGGACAAAAAAATTAAAGGAGGTCTCTCTGCACGCTCCGGTTTTTTCTATAATGGTCTTGGAAGGGAACATGTAGTAGGAGGTATGAGCATGCAAGATGAATTCAGTTTTTTTACGGTTCCTCTACAGGCAAAATATTCGTTCAAAAATTCTCCTTTTAGCTTGTATGTGGGTCCTCAATTTTCATATTTGATCAATGCTACCTGGAGGCCAGACGGGAATACCCGTTCTTTGATGACCGATCAGTTTCAACGCTTGAATGTTTCTGCTGCAGGCGGGCTATTATGCGCATTTACAAACCGCTTTTCCATGGGCTTTGAATATCAAAGTAGCATTGGAAGTAACCTGGACAAAGAGTATGCATCAAATTTGCCAGCTGACACCAAGTATCAGCTCAATGCCTACTCTTTAAGAGCATTCTATAAACTTTCAAAATAAGTTAACTAACTAAAAAAGCCCTCGGTAATCCGAGGGCTTTTTTGTTTTAGTGACCCCGTCAGGATTCAAACCTGAAACCTTTTGATCCGTAGTCAAATGCTCTATTCAGTTGAGCTACGGGGCCATCCGTACTTTAGCCTTTGAAGACTGAAAGGGGGGCAAATATAGGATAAAAATTAATAAGGGTACCTCACAAAGGCCTCCACAGCAGCATAATGTGTGAGTCCAAGGTCAGCGTAAAGGGAAGCGGTGTGTGCATTTCGTTCTTCAGCTCTTTGCCAGAATTCCCTTGAATCTGCTCCTTGGAATGGAACCATATCTTTTTGAGATTGATGGATAAATATACCATAGCGCTTTTTCATGACTTGATCTGGGCTCATTGGTACTGCCATTTCAATATCCTCAATATTCCACTCTTGCCAGGCTCCTTTATAAAGCCAGAGCCAACAATGTTCAACCCAAGGTTCCTTAAGTGCTTTAAGGCGTTTTAATGCCTCTACAACCACTGTAAAACAAACCTTGTGTGTTCCATGCGGATCTGCAAAATCACCCGCACAATACACTTGGTGTGGCTGTAACAGGCGGAGTAAATCCATAGTTTGTTTTATATCTTTTTCGCCAGCTGGTTTTTTCTGAATAGTCCCAGTTTCGTAAAAAGGTAATTGCTGGAAGTGAACATGATGCTCGGGAATGCCTACATATCTGCAAGTTGCTTTTGCCTCCCCTTGTCTAATGAGGGCTTTTATTTTCCTGATTGAGGGCGTGTCAATTTGATTAGACTTTTTTCTTACTAAAAATTTTCTAGCCTCTTTTACAAAATCCAGTGACTTGCGAGTAGGACTACCTAATACAGACTCGAAACCAATAGCAAAATCAAGATAGCGCGTTACAAATTCATCAGTAACTGCAATATTTCCACTGGTCTGATAGGCTACATGCACTTCATTGCCTTGATCATGCAGCCGTTGAAATGTTCCTCCCATGCTAATAATATCATCGTCTGGATGCGGAGAAAAAATGACCACTCTTTTGGGCCAGGGGGTAGATCTTTCTGGGTGAGCAGGAATATGCGCATTGGGTTTGCCTGCTGGCCAACCCGTTAACGTATCCCGAAGCATGTAATAAACTTGTAAGTTGATTTCATAAGCGTCTCCTTTTTCAACTAATAAGTCACCCAATCCAAATTCATTGTAGTCGCTGTTAGTAAGGCTCAGCACAGGCTTTTTAAGCTTTAAAGCCATATTCACAACCGCTTTTTTAATAAGGGACGGAGTCCATTCGCACTCCCCAGTTAGCCACGGAGATTTAAAACGAGTTAATTCTGTTGCTGCATCTTGGTCAATTACAAATTGAACATCATCATGAACCTGGAGTAAGGAAGCAGGTAGTGATTCAGTCATCTCTACCTCAACAGCTTTTTTGATAACCGAAGCTTTGCCCGATCCCCAAGCCATTAAAATTATTTTCTTGGAGCGTAGAATAGATTGAATCCCCATGGTCAGTGCAAGTCGGGGAACTTCTGCTATATTGGCAAATTCATAGGAGTTAGCAAGTCTAGTAGAATTATCTAAATTGATAAGTCTTGTTTTGGAGTGAAGGCCAGAACCTGGTTCGTTAAAACCAATATGTCCGTTATTACCTATTCCTAAAATTTGTAAATCAATTCCTCCAGCTGCGTCAATTTTTTTCTCGTATTCGTTGCAGTGATCTTTTATTTTGTCTTTTTCGATTTCCCCATTTGGGATATGAATGTTTTTGGGATTGATATCAATATGATCAAACAACTGCTGATGCATAAAGCGGTAATAGCTTTGCAATGCATTACGCTCTATGGGGTAGTATTCATCAAGATTAAAGGTTACTACATTTTTAAAACTCAATCCTTCCTCTTTGTGTAGCCTGACCAACTCTGTATAGAGGGATTTTGGAGTAGAACCTGTGGCTAAACCCAATACTAGTTTTTCTTTCTTTTTTTGTTTAGCACGAATTAGAGAGGCCACTTGTCTTGCCACCCAAATTGATCCCTCGTTTGCATTTTCCACAACCTTAGTTGGAACTCGTTCAAAACTATCTGCGAAATTGGAGGAGGTTGGGTTTTCTGACATGTGGTCAATTTACTTACAAAAATAATTTATTAAGTTCTACTGAGTCGTTACTTTTTATTTAAATTGTATAAAGCGTTGAAAATTAATCAATTTGAATTTCATCAATAAAAAGCCAGGGTTTATTACCTTCGCCTGCGTCACCTGCTTTTATCAGTCCTGAATTTTTCATTAAAACTTTAATAAATCTTCCTTTTTCGTTCAATTTCAATGAAATATGACCAATACTATTCTCATCTTTTTCAAATATTAATTGGGAAGAGCTTCCTACCACTTTAAAATTAATTCCATCGATTGAAATAGACACTTGCATTTCAAGGGGTTTCTGAATCCAGCTGGCAGGCTGGTGCAGGAAATAACCTTTCACAGTTTGTATTGGAGTGTTCTTGCCAAGGTCTATTGTAGCTTCTAAATCACCACCATCAAATCCCAGGTAGTTTCTAAAATGTATGTTTTTGCCCGACTGGCTTCGTATTCCATTCACTAGCGTAAATCCTCCATTCCCTGGATAACTTTTTGAAGGTTGTGAGCGAAGCGTTACTTCTTTTCCAGTTGCCTTATTAATTTCAAATTTTTGGGAGTAAGTACTTTTAACGGTTCTGGTTTTGTCTATATAATTTGCTTGGTATAGCGCAGACGATTGAATCAAAACTGGCATTTCATAAGTTGCTTTAATGGGTGAAACCCATTCGATTTTTCCTTCTGAAGATTTACTGGTTAAGGATAATTCAACTCCATTTTTAGTTTCTAAGGGACTGAGCTTGCTGTTCATTTCATAATATGCCATACTTGGTTTAACACCCCATTGTTCATATCTCTTTAGCAGTGGACTGATTTTCTTTTCAAATACAGTCCAATTTTTTTTGTCTTGTGGAGTCCATAATACTTCACTTAAAGCCGCAATACGGGGGAAGACCATGTAAGCAATTTTGTCTTCATTTTTCATATACTCAGTCCACACATTGGCTTGTGCTCCTAGTACCAGATGTGCATTGCTTGCTGGAATCTCTTGTGGAAGCGGATTATAGGCATACACCTTCTCAATTGGGTTGTATCCTCCAATAGTTACAGAGTCCTCGGCAATTGCTTGCGTATGATCAAAATAAACGGGGTTGCCGGGTGTCATAATTACCGGATGCCCTTGCTTGGCTGCCTCGATACCACCGGCTTCACCACGCCAACTCATAACAATCGCATTGGGGGCTAATCCTCCTTCTAATATCTCATCCCAACCAATTAATATTTTTCCTTTGCTATTTAAATATTTTTCAATTCGTTGAATGAAATAACTCTGCAGTTCGTGTTCGTCTTTTAAACCTAGTTCTTTAACTCTTTTTTGGCATAACGAACACAATTTCCAATGTGACTTCGGGCACTCATCGCCACCAATATGAAAATAGGGCGAAGGGAAAAGTGGAATAATTTCATCAATGACTTGTTGGAGGAACTCAAATGTTGATTCTTTGCCCGCACAAAAAACATCATCAAATACGCCCCAAGTTTCTTGAACCAGCTTGATACTGCCACTTTTTTGTGCCGCAATAGATTTTTCTGAAATCATATTGGACGGAATCAAGGTTGGCTTTTCAGGGAAGCAGCTTAAATAAGGGTAGGCAGCGATCGCGGCACTACTATGTCCTGGCATTTCTATTTCAGGAATCACTTCCACAAATCGAGCTTGTGCATAAGCTACAACTTCTCTTATTTCATCTTGTGTGTAATATCCGCCATAACGGATATTATCATTTCCCTTTCCAGGATATCGTCCTATAATAGTACCGTTTCTCCAAGCTCCTAGATTGGTAAGTGCAGGATACTTTTTTATTTCAACTCTCCAACCTTGATCCTCTGTTAAATGCCAATGAAATTTATTGAGTTTGTGGTAGGATAACCAATCGATGTATTTTTTTATAAAACTCAAAGGGAAAAAGTGCCTACCTACATCCAAATGCATGCCGCGGTATTGGAAGCGAGGGAAATCTTCAATTTTAAGGTAGGGGAGCTCAAATGGATTGTTTGGACCACTGGAAATGAGCTGCAAAAATGTTCGGGTTGCATGGTGTAAAGCCTCTGCACTGGTTGCAGTGATTTGAATACCCCCTTTATCAATGAGTAGTTCATACGATGGGGTAGTATTATTTTTCCCACTTTTATGGTATATCTGAATAGTTGCTAGCTGTTTTGATTTTACCTCCTCCAAATGAATCGCATGCTGTGATTCCAGTTCTTTGGTAAAGAGTTGAACTGTATTGCGAGATTGTGTGTTATCGCTGTCAATAAAATAGGAGCATCGATTTGATAAAACAAAAGTACCCTCACCAAGTAGTTGATAAGCAGGTGTAGGCACTAATAGCGGTTGTGCATTTCCAAAAATGGGAAGTAATAAAGAAAGCAGCAAGTAACGCATATAGATTATATTAAGCGTCTAATGTACCAATTAGTCTAATACGCCAAACTTTCCGTTGTTAAAGTCCTCTACTGCTTGCTCAATTTCTTCCCAACTATTCATCAGAAAAGGGCCATAAGCCACAATCGGCTCTTCCAATGGTTTGCCAGAAAGAATAAGCAGTGTAGCATTGCTAGTTGTTTTAATGGCAACTTGCGTGCCAGTATTTTGAAATAATGCAAAGTGATCAGCCGCTACTACTTGCTCCTGAATAGTTACAGCGCCTTTAATGGCTAACATGCCGGTATTATATCCCTCTGGTAGATCCATTATAAGTTCACTAGCAGCATCCAGGTGGAGATTGTACACATGCAAGGGAGTGAACGTATGGGCCGGACCCTTAATGTCTTTATAAGCTCCTGCAATTATTTCAAGCAGACCTCCGTCAAATTGAAACTGCCCCATTTTTTCTTTTTTTATCTCTTGATAACGGGGAGGACTCATTTTATACTGCGCGGGTAGGTTTACCCATAATTGGACCATTTGAAAAATTCCACCTTGTTGTGAGAAATTTTTTTCATGATATTCTTTATGTAATACGCCCGATGCTGCTGTCATCCATTGCACATCCCCCTCGCCAATAACACCATGGTTACCGGCGCTATCATGGTGTGCTACTTTACCCTGATAGGCAATAGTCACTGTCTCAAATCCTCGATGTGGATGTACATCTACTCCTCTTTGTATGTTACTAGGCGGAAAATTATAGGGTGAGGCATAGTCCAACATGAAAAATGGACTCATGCGTTGTTTGTTTTGAATCCCTGAAGAAGGAAAAAAATTATGTACGCGAAAGCCGTCTCCCACCATGTGTGGGGGTGGAGGTGGTATAATGCGTTCTAGTTTCTTAATCATATGGCAAAGGTAAGTTTCAGTGTTTAAACATTAAAATAATTATTCCTATCTTGACAATATGTTTAATAGAAGAAATTTTGTAAAAAAAGTTAGCATGTTGACAGCTGCTGCAGCAATGCCGGCAGCGGGATTCTCACAGCAAAAAAGGCCATTGAAAAATGGACCCATTGTGCTTTCAACATGGGATGCAGGACTTGAAGCAAATATTCCTGCATGGGCAGTGTTAGAAAAAGGGGGCCAGGCATTAGATGCTGTGGAACAAGGTGTACGTCATACTGAGGATTCTATTAATTGTTGTGTGGGTTTGGGGGCTAATCCCGATAGAGATGGTCGAGTTACCTTGGACGCATGTATTATGGATCATAATCATAATTGTGGATCGGTTGCTTTTTTAGAAAGAATCAAACATCCAATCAGTGTGGCAAGACGGGTCATGGAAAAAACACCACATGTAATGTTGGTAGGTGAGGGGGCGCAACAATTTGCACTTGCAGAGGGTTTCTCTTTGGAGCCTGATAAGTTATCAGCAGCTGCTCAGTCCGCATATGCAGATTGGTTACAACAATCGCAGTATAAATCTCCCACTATTAATCGCGAAAATCGAAATGATCATGGACCATTCGCCCCAACCCGTCTTCAAAATGGTGAATGGAATCACGATACAATTGGTATGTTAGCCATGGATAGTCAAGGCAACTTGAGTGCTAGTTGTACAACTTCAGGAGCAGGTTTTAAAATGCGCGGTCGAGTGGGAGATTCCCCTATCATTGGTGCTGGACTTTTTGTAGATAATCAGGTGGGAGCCTGTGTAGCAACAGGACAGGGAGAGGATGTGATACGTGTTGCTGGCGCATCTACTGTGGTTGAGCTAATCAGACATGGAAGAACTCCTCAACAGGCCTGTGCAGCGGTAATCCAGCGAATAATTCAAATTAAGAAAGAACGTGCAAAAGATATTCAAGTTGCGTTTATAGCACTTTCAAATCAAAGAGAGATTGGATCTTATGCTATTCATCCAGGCTTTTCCTTTGCCTATAAAGATGCGCAACGAAATGAATTGATTAAAGCACAAAGCTGGTTTAAATAAGTAAAGTTTTATGTTGATTGAAATTGCTACTACTGATTTTGAAACAACGCAACTTGCTGTAAAGGGTGGGGCTGACCGGATTGAATTATGTGCTGGATTATCAGAAGGTGGTATCACGCCTAGCGTTGGAATGTTAAAATTGTGCAGACAAAAATTTGACTTACCTATTTATCCAATTATTCGACCCCGATCAGGAGATTTTCTTTACAGTAGAGAAGAGTTTGAAATCATGAAGCATGATATCCTACTTTGTCGTTCACTTGGTTTTGAAGGGGTAGTATTAGGCTTGCTGAATGCAGATGGCAGTATTGATCAAGATCGCGTTCAACAGCTCATTGATTGCGCCTACCCACTTGAGGTTACTTTTCATCGGGCTTTTGATCGTTGTGCAGACCCATTCGAGGCTTTGGAGCAGTTAATTCAACTTGGTTGTGAACGAATTTTAACTTCTGGCCAACAGCCAACAGCACCTGAGGGAGCTTTTCTAATAGCTTCTTTACAAGCTAAAGCTGAGAATCGAATTATAATTATGCCAGGAAGTGGCGTGCGAGTTGATTCAATCATTGAGTTGGCTACCCAAACAGGATGTGTAGAATTCCATAGCTCGCTTCGTGCTTTGAAAAAATCTGCTATGCAATTTATTCACCCTTCTTTTAGTAATAGTAAAGAGAGCTATGCCAATCCTAGTATTGTAATTGAAGCAATACTAGCGTTAAAAGAAAATTTACGTTCGATACAATAAGGAGATTTAGAATTTTATTTTTTTCAAGTAGGAGGCGCCTATCTCAGCTGCCAGTAGCGGAGATCCGCCTGGATAAAATTCTTGTTCCATCAGTATGTATTTAAGTCCTAATTTCTTTGCGGCTGGAATCAGTTGTTTAAAGTCAATACTGCCAGTTCCCAAATCCACTGATTCAAAATTTTCTTTGTTTAGTGGAATATGGCTTCTGTCTTTTATATGACTCAACTCAAATCGACCAGGATATTTTTTTAACCATTCCAGTGGGCTTTCTCCAGCTGCCACTACCCAATACATATCCATTTCAAAACGGACCAAGGCTGGATCAGTTTCTTGCATGAGAATATCTTGTGGGTATAGTCCATTCATTTTTTTGAAAGAATAGTCATGATTATGATATGCAAATTTTACCCCATAGGAAGCGCAACGTTTTGCCTTTTCATTAAATATTGCGGCTATTTTTTTGTAGTCGTCAATAGTTCGCTGTGGCCCAACCCATGGACAAATCAAATACTTCAAGTTTACTTCGGCAGCCTCTTCTATTTTTTTTTCAAAATTTGTATAGATATCACAGTGGGTGGAAATAAGTTCCATACCTAAATTAGTCGTGAACTTTTTAAACTCACTAGGTTTCATGCCCCAGTAAATTCCCTGCGGCCCTTCATAACTCTCAATTTGAGTATACCCAAATTTGGCTAATGCGCTAATGACTTCTTTTGCTTTGCCATTAATTATACCTCGTAGCGTATAGAGCTGGATTCCAATTTTTTTTGCAGTGGGTGCTGTTGAAAACCAAGCTGCCCAGCCTTGGTTGGTTCCTAAAATTGTTGCTCCGGTAGCACAACCTGCGGCTTTTAAAAATTCTCTTCTCTTTTGCATAGTTTACTGATTATTCTGCCCACGCTTTTTCTCCTTTGACATAGGGAACATTTCCGTCATAGCGACCGGGAATAGGCACATGTCTTAGGGTTTTTGTCATACCTGTTTCCGAAGAAAAGAATCCCCATAGCGTCAGCTGTTTCATCATGCTGTAATAATGTGGAGGTGTTTTCTTCTCCTTGTTTTCATCGCGTTTGGTATTAAAGTCTTTTGCTTCACGTTCTAACTTTTGTAATAGGGCTAACTTTTGTGAGGGCTCCAAATCAACAAATGGGCGATTGAATTCTTTTTGACACCTTTCATTCAAAAGGGCTACCCCTTTGATGAAAGCATCTTGTTCTTCTTTTGTATAACAATCTTCAATCATGACTTTCATAAAAGCACCTGTCTGCGCAGCTTTGGCACCAGGAGTGTCAGTGGTTGGAATGATCGTTTCTGCAAGTTCATCCAGCAAGGCAATGGTGGCTGGAGTAAATGCTGATACGGGTCCCGCGGTTGATTTACATCCCGTTAAAAAAAGCTCTCCGCCAACTACTGCAACTCCAGTTAGTAGCGCAACCGATTTGAGTAATTCTCTTCTTTCCATAGCTATAAATATTATATGTTACCTTTTTTAAGTTCTTCAACTGCAAAATTTGCTGCACGTGCAGTCATGGCCATATAGGTCAAGGATGGATTTACGCAAGAAGCACTAGTCATACACGAGCCATCTGTTACAAATACATTCTTACAATCCCAAACTTGATTATTACCATTTAGCACAGAAGATTTGGGGTCGCGGCCCATACGCGCTGTACCCATTTCATGAATACCCATCCCTACCTCATAGCCGTAATCATAGGTATAGGCATTTTTCAATCCGGCCGCCTCCAACATTTCTTTGGCGTCATTCATCATGTCTTCTCTCATCTTCTTTTCATTCTCTTTTATTTCTACATCCATATCTAATACGGGTAATCCCCACTTATCCTTTATATTTTTATTCAAGCTAATTTTATTTTCATGATAAGGTAGCATTTCTCCAAATCCCATAATGCCCATATGCCAGTTATCGCTAGGCACACTTAAGGCCTCTTTCAATTCAGCACCAATGGTAAATTCCGCTACCTGTACACCTCTGCCTCTTCCAGCTCCACCTTGATACCCAAATCCTCTAACATAGGCACGTTTGTCATCATACACATTTCTGAAGCGGGGTACATACACTCCCGTAGGTCTTCTTCCATACTGATAGCGATCTCCATATCCTTCCGCAGTGGCGCCTGCGCCGCATCTGAAGTGATGATCCATAACGTTATGTCCTAATTCACCGCTGCTGCTTCCAAGCCCTTCAGGCCAAATATCAGTGGCGCTGTTCATTAATACCCAGGTAGAATTAAATGAGGAGGCGCATAGAAAAACAATTTTAGATTGGTATTGAATTGTTTTATTGTCTAACGCATCTAACACTTCTACGCCTGTTGCTTTTTGTGTGTTTTTGTCATAGAGAACTTGTGTAACTATAGAGAAAGGGCGAAGCGTAAGTTTTCCTGTTTTCATTGCAGCTGGCAAAGTAGAGGACTGCGTGCTAAAATAGCTACCAAATGGACAACCTCTCCAACAACGATTCCTATACTGACAATTTGTTCGGCCTTCATGGGGAACTGTTATGTTAGCGCTTCTACCTATTATTAAATGACGTTCTCCCTTGTAATGTTTCTTTAATTTTTCAGCAACATCTTTTTCTACACAGTTTAAATCCATCGGGGGCATAAACTCACCATCAGGAAGTACCTCAAGTCCTTCTCTACTTCCTTGTATCCCAGCAAATTTTTCTACATAACTATACCAGGGTGCTAGGTCATTATATCGAATGGGCCAATCCACTCCATGCCCGTCCTTAAGATTGGCTTCAAAGTCCCATTTGTTAAACCGATAACTCTGTCTACCCCACATCAAGGAACGTCCACCTACATGGTATCCTCTAAACCAAGAAAATGGCTTTGTCTCAGTGTAGGGGCACTCTTTGTCTTTTACCCACAGGTCCAGTACCGTTTCATTGAGTGGGTAATCTCTTTTTAGCACAGGGTAATCTTCTAGCATTTGTTGTGTTGGCCTTATACCTCTGTGCGGGAACTCCCAAGATTCTTTGGTTGCATTTATATATCCTTTAATGTGTTCAATATCTCTTCCTCTTTCCAACAAAAGAACATTTAATCCTTTTTCAGTTAATTCTTTTGCTGCCCATCCTCCGCTAATTCCGGATCCCACAACAATAGCATCATAGATAATCTCTTTTGGCATAGCTTTTCTTTTTTAAATCGTACAAATTTGAACAGCTTTTCTAAGTGCAGCTATTTTCGCTTCCTTTGATTGGCCGCTTGGGATGAACTCTTGAGCCACATACCCTTTATAACCTGTTGCGGCAATGGCTCGCATGATTGCAGGGTAGTATAATTCTTGAGATTCATCTATTTCATGCCTGCCCGGCACGCCAGCAGTGTGGTAATGGCCAAAGTAGGCATGATTATCTTGAATAGTGCGTATGATATCTCCTTCGCTTATTTGCATATGGTAGATGTCGTATAACAGTTTAAAATTTGTTGACCCTAGCTCTTTACACAATTGAACTCCCCAAGTAGAGTTATCCGCCATGTAATCTTTATGATCTATTTTGCTGTTGAAAAGCTCCATTTGTAGTGTAACATCAGATTTTTCCGCAACTGGCAAGATTTGCTGAAGCCCCCTTACGCAATGTAAAAGTCCTGTCTGGTTATCCATTCCGTTCCTATTCCCTGAGAAACAAATCAGATTTTTGAATCCTGCTTCAGCTATCATTGGAATAGCGGCTAAATAATCTTTGATTAGCCATGCGTGATTAGTTGGGTCATTCCACCCTTGTGTTAAGCTTACCTTCCCCGCTGTGTAGCACATTGAACAGTTAACACCATGCTGTTTTAATAAAGAAAAGTCTTTAGGAGCTACCAAGTCAATGGTATTTATTTTTAATTCTTTAACCAGTTGGCATAACTCAGCCAGTGAAAGGAAACCATAGGTCCAACTACAAACTGAGTGATTAATACTCCCCGCTAAGTGCTCTTGCTTTTTTGAATTTACGGTTGCTTTGATCGGGTTGAGTGGGAGAGCAGCCGCAATAGCCAGCTGGCCTGCTTTTTTAAGTAAATCTCGTCTAGTGGTATTTGTGGTACTCATGCACTTTTTTTATTGGAGGAGGGGTCTTTAAATAACAGAGAAAATAATACTAAAATAGATGCTGCAATCGCTGCAGGCACCATCCAGATTGCCTTCCAATCGTGGCCGATTGCTGTTTTATATTGATCAGCAATAAGACCTGCCAGCCAAAATCCAACTAGCATTCCTGCACCATAGGTTGCAAGTGTTATCATGCCTTGTGCAGACGAGCGAATTTTTTCTCCAGCGCGCTGATCTGTATAGATTTGCCCTGTGACAAAGAAGAAATCATAACAAATACCATGTAAAATGATGCCTGCATATAAAAGTCCAACGCCTGCGTCTACATCGCCAAAACCAAAACAGAGATAGCGTATTACCCATGCAGCCATTCCAATTAGCAACATCTTTTTTACGCCTAACCGAGAAAAGAAAAACGGCATTAAAAATAGAAATATAGTTTCGCTCATTTGCCCCATGGTCATTTTCGAAGCCGCATTTTTAACTCCCACTTCGTTTAAAAAAAGATTTGTTTCCTGGTAATAAAATGCGAGGGGAATACAAATGAGGAGAGAGGCCATAAAAAAAACCAAGTAGTTTTTATCTTTCAACAAACCGATTGCATCAGCACCTATGATTTCGCCAACTGTTGTCTTTGTTCCAGCTTTTGGAGGAGGGGTATTGGGAAGCGAAAAACTGTAAACTCCTAAAACCAGCGAAACAAGTGCTGCAATTTTAAAAGTTTGATCCAGTGAGCCAGATGTTTCCAGGGCTAACCAGCCAATTAAAAGGCCTGATGCAATCCAGCCAATGGTACCCCACACTCTGATGGCAGAAAATTCTTTTTCTGGACTGGCCATTTGTTTAAATGCAATTGCATTAACTAATGCCAGTGTTGGCATATATATAATCATGTAGGTCAATAAATACGGGTAGAATGCATTGAAATTGACTTGTGAGGAAAGGTAGAATAGTAAAAAACCACCCGTAAAATGCAGTAACCCCAGGATTCGCTGCGCTGCAAAATATTTGTCAGCAATCAACCCAATAATAAAAGGGGCTACAATGGCTCCCAGTGATTGTGTTCCATAGGCTAATCCTATTTCAACACCACCGGCGCTCAGTTGTGTGCTTAAATAGGTGCCCATTGTTACAAACCAAATTCCCCAAACAAAAAAGTTAAGGAACATCATAAGTGCCAACTGTATTCGTGTAGTTGTTTTCATAGCAAGCAATTGAAAATAAATATAGTATTTTTATTACTTCAACTATCGTGCTATGAATCGAAAACTCCGGATCGCCATGATTGGCGGTGGTATTGGGGCTTTTATTGGTTCCATTCATCGTATTGCATTTTCAATGGATGGACATTATGAACTAGTGGCTGGTGCTTTTAGCGCAAATCCTGCTGTTTCTAAAAAAACAGGAGAGGAGTTATTACTGAATGCTAATCGAGTGTATCCCTCATTTCAAAAACTAATACAAGCTGAAGCATTGCTCCCGGCAGACGTGAGGGCAGAAGTGATATGTATAGTTACACCCAATCATGTACACTATGAACCTGCACGTATGGCACTTGAAGCGGGTTTTCATGTAGTGTTGGAGAAACCCATGACATTTTCGTTGGAAGAGGCACGATTGCTGCATAAAAAAGTGTTGGAATCTGACAGTTTTTTTATGCTCTGTCATACCTATACCGGTTATCCAATGGTAAAACAGGCTCGGCAACTCATACAAGCGGGCCTTTTAGGGGAAATTCGAAAGGTTTTTGTAGAATATCCTCAGGGTTGGTTGCACACTTATCTTGAAGGAAGTAAACAAAAACAAGCCGATTGGAGAACAGATCCTAGCCGAAGTGGATTAGGTGGGGCAATGGGTGATATCGGAACACATGCTTTTAACCTGGCTGAATTCATATCAGGTCTGGAAGTAAGTAAACTCTGTGCTTCTGTTAATACAATTGTGGCTGGTAGAAAACTAGATGATGATGGTGCTGCACTTTTGCAATTTAGTAATGGAGCTTCTGGTGTGTTGATGGCTACGCAAATTGCCGCAGGTGCTGAAAATAATATCTCCATCAGGATTTATGGCGAAAAGGGAGGTATTTCCTGGAAACAAGAAGATCATAATTCGCTACGAGTTGAATGGCCAGATCGTCCCACAGAATGCTGGCGAGCTGGCACAGGTTATTTGAGTGAATTTGCTACTCAAAATTCACGTACCCCAGCTGGACATCCGGAAGGGTATTTAGAGGCATTTGCTAATTTGTATCGCAACTTTGCCCGTACCATAATGGCAAAGGAAAATGGTGTAACGCCTTCTGCTATTGCTACCGATTTTCCTGGATCTAATGAAGGTTTACGTGGAATGGCGTTTGTTGAAGCTATGATTAGATCCAGCCAGCAACAATCTTGGGTTGATTTTATCCATTAATAATTTTTTATGACAACCATCAAAGGGCCCGGTATTTTTCTAGCACAATTTTTGGGGAACAAAGCTCCTTATAATGAGCTTCGTTCAATTTGTCAATGGGTTAAGTCCCTGGGTTATGAAGCTGTGCAAATTCCAACTTGGGATCCTAGATGTATGGATTTGAAAAAAGCGGCAGAGAGCAAAACCTATGCGCAAGAGATTAAGGGAATTGTGGAAGAATCCGGGCTTACCATTTCAGAACTTTCTACTCATTTGCAAGGACAATTAGTTGCTGTTCATCCGGCATATGACTCTTTGTTTGATGGATTTGCCCCTACGGAGGTTAAGGGAAACGCAAGTGCTAGGACAGCATGGGCTGTTGAGCAAGTTAAATTCGGCGCCAAAGCATCTCAGCACATGGGACTTACCGCGCATCCCACTTTCAGTGGTTCTTTATTGTGGCACACATTTCATCCATGGCCACAAAGGCCCGCAGGCCTCGTGGAAGAGGGATTTAAAGAATTAGCAAAAAGGTGGTTGCCTATACTTAATTATTTTGATGAATGTGGTGTGGATGTTTGTTATGAGGTGCATCCTGGTGAAGATATTTTTGATGGTATTACGTATGAAATGTTTCTAGAAGCAGTTAACCAACATCCCAGGGCTTGTTTGTTATATGATCCCTCACATTTTGTATTACAGCAATTGGACTATTTGGCTTACATCGATTTTTATCACCAACGTATAAAAGCTTTTCATGTAAAAGATGCTGAGTTTAACGCAACTGGCAAGCAAGGTACATTTGGTGGGTATCAATCATGGGTTAACCGCGCAGGTCGTTATAGATCTCCCGGCGATGGCCAAGTTGATTTCAAATCAATTTTTAGCAAATTAGCACAGTACAATTACCCCGGTTGGGCTGTTATGGAGTGGGAGTGTTGTATTAAACATCCTGAACAGGGTGCTGCAGAGGGGGCTTTGTTTATTAGCGATCATATAATTCGGGTAACGGAGAAAGCTTTTGATGATTTTGCATCCAGTGGTACATCAGTAGCTGCAAATAGAAAATTATTAGGATTAGATTAAGCCTTATTTTTAGTTTTTAAATCAGGATTACTATGATAAATCGATATACCTTTTTCCTGGTAGCACTGCTTTGTTTACTGGCTTGTCAATCTTCTACAAATACTACTGATGCTACAAATGTAGCACCGACTAATGCTGTTGCTGTCTCACCTAAAAAGGACCCTGTTTATACTAAGGGCTTAGCGTTGGTTGGTAAAAGTGATTGCCTTACTTGTCATAAAATTGATGATAAGCTGATTGGGCCTTCTTACAAGGATATTGCTACTAAGTACGCTGGCGCTCCCAATGATGTAATTACGGCTCTTGCTTCCTCTATCATCAAAGGGGGATCTGGTAATTGGGGAAATGTGCCAATGACTCCTCACCCGACACTTTCTCAAGAAGAAGCAGAAACTATGGTTCGTTATATTTTAACCTTAAACGAGAAATGATGCGTTCTTATTTTTTATCAATCTCATTGCTCTTATTTGTTGCTTCTTCGATAGCGCAGCAAAAGCCAAATACATTGTCCCGTGATGAAAAAAAGGAAGGCTGGACGCTATTATTTGATGGAAAATCTGCTACTGGATGGCATAAATATGGTGGAAAACCAGTGGGGGCTGCGTGGAAAGTGGAGGATGGATCCCTATTTCTTGATCCAGCCCAAAAAAAAGATTGGCAAGTGTTGGATGGAGGGGATATTATAACAGATCGAGATTTTAAAAATTTTCATTTAAAATTAGAGTGGAAAATTGCACAAAATGGAAATAGTGGAATTATGTTCTATATCCATGAGGATACGGCCACCTATATTTGGCCTTGGATGTCAGCTCCAGAAATGCAAGTGCTCGACAATAATGGGCATGCGGACAGTAAGATCATTAAGCATCGTGCAGGAGATCTTTATGATTTGATTTCATGTAAAGAGGAAACGGTTCGCTCTTTTGGTGAGTGGAACCAAGTGGAAATTCGTTCTGTGAATGGGCAATTAGACTTTTGGATGAATGGGGTTAATGTAATAACAACCCAGCTATGGGGTGATGAATGGAAAAAATTAATTGCGGGCAGTAAGTTTGCTAAAATGAAAGGATTCGGTACCTATCAGCACGGCAAGATAGGATTGCAAGATCATGGAGATAAAATATGGTTCCGCAATATAAAAGTAAGGGAGCTTTAACCTTTTACTTATTCTACCGTAGCAATTTTCAGCACATTGGTGGGCAGGTGTAGATGAACGGGTGTGCTACCTGTACTAACTACAACATCTCCTTTTTTCAAGAAACTACGTAGCTTGAGAATGTCAATTTGATCTTGGAAAATATCATCCAGGCTTTCTTCTTCATCATAAAAGAAAGCGCGCACGCCCCAAGAAAGACTTAGTTGATTAACCAAATGCCTCTTTTTTGTAAAAACATAGACAGGCGCCTTTGGGCGATAGCTACTAAGCATAAATCCAGTATAGCCGCTTTGTGTCATTCCTATGAGCGCTTCCGCATTAACATCTTCAGCTAACTTGCATGCATTGTAACAAATGGCATCGCTTAGTAAAGAAGGGGAGTGTGCCTGTGGTCGAAGCATCTCATCTCGATTGTAATAATACGCTTTTGTTTCTACTTCCAAAATTATCCTGGTCATTGTTTCAATTACCAGTGTAGGATGATTACCCACTGCGGTTTCTCCGCTTAACATTAAAGCATCTGCACCCTCTAAGACAGCATTAGCCACATCTGTAATTTCACTTCGATTTGGTTTGACGCGATCAATCATGCTTTCCATCATTTGTGTGGCTACAATGACTGGCTTGGCACGGTGAATACATTTCTTGATAATATCTTTTTGAATCAGCGGGACTTCTTCAACCGGTAGTTCAACTCCCAAATCTCCTCTGGCAATCATGACGCCATCACTTTCTAAAATGATCTCTCGCAAATTTTTGATTGCTTTTGGCATTTCAATTTTTGCAATCACTTTTGCGGTGTGCTTATGTTTTGCAATAATGTCTTTGAGCTGTTTGATACAGGCTGGTGTTCTGACAAATGAAAGTGCAATCCAATCAATTGGATGCTGAAAGATAAAAGAAAGATCCTCTAAGTCTTTGGGAGTAATGGCGGGTAATGAAATATTTGTATCTGGAAGATTTACTCCTTTTTTAGGGTAAAGCGTACCGCCTAATAGCACTTTTACACGCACATCTTTAGAGGGAAGTATCTCAACTACTTCTACCTCAACTTTTCCATCATCAATCAGGATTTTTTCTCCCTTTTTTACGTCATTATGAAGTTTGTCATAGGATACAAAAACTCGATCCTTGGTGCCGATTATTTTTTCGTTTGTAAACAAAAAGCTGTCGCCAGTAATTAATTCAATAGCGCCATCGGCTAATTCACCTACTCGGAGTTTAGGACCTTGTAAATCTGCTAAAATAGAAATACTATAAGGCTGGCTTTTGTTGATCTGTTGAATGTATTCAATGATAGTAGCTTTCTCTTCAAGCTTACCATGAGAAAAATTAAGCCTAAAAACATTTGCGCCTGCTTTTACTAACGCTAATAGTTTATCGTATGTATTACAGGAAGGGCCAACAGTTGCAACGATCTTTGTACGTTTTGCGGCATGTTTTCGGCCTGCTTCATTATCATATTCCTGGTGAAGATATTTTTCAATATTCTTAGTCATGTGCACATTAATTTAGCTGGCTAGTATTTTTACAATATCCAGCCATTCGTCGCTGATTTTACCCTTTGTTTTTACAGCTTGCTCCAGTGGAATGTAGTTCATCTTGTTATCCTGTATCCCCACAAAAACATTGTGTCTTCCTTGCAGTAAACTTTCAACTGCATGGTATCCCATTCGGCTTGCAATAATTCGGTCAAGGCAACTAGGGGCTCCTCCTCGTTGAATATGCCCTAATATGCAAACGCGAATCTCTGCTTTTGGCAGATTCTCTTTTAATACACGACTCACTTGATCTGCGCCTCCAAAATCATCTCCCTCGGCTACGACAATTAGGTTAACCATTTTTTTTCGTCGCTCCTTTTCCTTCAATGATTTTATGATAGAGTTGATATCTGTTTTTCTTTCTGGTATTAAAATGTTTTCAGCTCCGGTAGCAATTCCACTATGTAGCGCAATATAACCTGCATCACGCCCCATTACCTCAATTACAAATACACGGTCATGCGCATCCATTGTATCTCTAATTTTGTCAATTGCCTCCACAGCAGTATTGACAGCTGTATCAAACCCAATGGTGAAATCAGTGCCAGAAATATCTTTATCAATTGTTCCCGCTAAGCCAATACACGGAATGTCAAACTCACTACTAAACTTGTTGGCACCTCTAAATGATCCGTCTCCTCCAATAATTACCAAACCGTCTATGCCTCTTTTTTTGAGATTGTCATATGCTTTTTGCCGACCCTCTTGCTCCATAAACTCCATACAACGTGCTGTTTTCAATATAGTACCCCCACGTTGAATGATATTAGCAACCGAGCGGCCATTCATTTTGATAATGTCATCTTCAATAAGTCCCTGATAGCCGCGCGTTATTCCATACACTTCTAATCCGTAATAGAGCCCGGTTCTTACAACGGCACGGATTGCAGCATTCATTCCTGGAGAGTCGCCCCCTGAAGTCAAAACGCCAATCTTCGTTACTTTAGAAGACATATCTTGAAAAATTAAGAAGCTAAGGTACATGTTTTCTTTAGCTTTACCCTATGAAAATACTGGTTACAGGCGCTAATGGATTTTTAGGGTATTATCTGTGCAACGTATTGCTTGAACGAGGTTATCTTGTTGTAGCTACTGGTAGGGGGGATTGCCGATTGCCTTACTTAGGCAGGCCTAGGTTCACGTATGTCCCAATGGATTTGGTTGATCATGATCAAACCAGAACAGTTGTTAGTCAAATTGTGCCTGATTTTATTTTTCACGCAGCTGCTATCGGAAAACCTGACGATTGCGAATTAAACAAGGAGCTGGCAACTAAAACAAATACTGCAGGAACTGCACTTTTGCTAGAACTAGCAGCAATTTCTGTTACTCCCTTCTGTTATATTTCCACTGATTTTGTTTTTGATGGTGAGGCTGGTAATTATGTAGAAGAGGATTTGCTTAATCCAGTGAATCACTATGGAGTTACTAAAGCGGCGGCTGAAAAATTGGTGACCAACTATCAAGGAGACTGGACAATAGTGAGAACGGTATTAGTATATGGCAGACCTATGACTGGTCGGTCAAACTTATTATCTATTGTGCAAGATAAATTAGCACAAGGGCAAACTTATGCAGTGGTGGATGATCAAATCAGGACACCTACATATGTTGAAGACCTAGTGGAGGGACTATTATTGATTTTAGAAAAACGCGCCACCGGGATTTTCCACTTAAGTGGCGAGGAGGTTTTAACTCCCTATCAAATGGCAATAGAAACAGCAAATTTTCTAAGACTAAATGCTACGCTTTTGATCCGTACTACATCTGCAGCATTCAAGCAGCCTGCCAGAAGGCCTTTAATTACAGGGTTAGACATCAATAAGGCAAAAAGGGAGCTGGGCTTTACCTCTAGAAGTTTTGCGGCAGGGTTACAGGCTACCTTTCGCACACACTAGTTCATCATTAATATATTGACACTGCGTTGAAGAACATTAAATGCAATTTCAGCCATTAAATTTTCTTTGTCCAACGTTGGATTTACTTCGGTGATTTCAAAACAACAAATTTTTCTGTTTTGCATGAACTTACTGACTAAGTCCTCGGCTTCTCTTTCCCGAAGTCCATTACCCACAGGGGTTCCAGTTCCTTTTGAGATCGAAGCATCCAAGCAGTCTACATCAAAGGAAAGGTAGATATCTGTGCAGTCAGCTAAATAGCGCAGTATTGATCTGACAATATTTTCTGCCCCCTTGCTTCTTAACTCCTTGGCAGAAATTTTTTTGATGCCGAGTCTTTCTAGTAAGTTTTTTTCTTCTTTTTCAAAATCTCGAAGCGAAATGTAAACAATATCGTCGGGTGAAACCTTAGGAAAAATTTTTCCAATATGCTTCAACTTGTGCCAATACTCCAGCGTCATGGAATCTGGTTTATGTACTGCACATTCTTTATTATCCATACCCAAAGAAATTGCCATAGGCATACCATGCATGTTACCTGATGGAGTAGTGTAGGGGGTATGTAAATCAGCGTGCGCATCGATCCAAATTACCCCTAACTTACTTTTAGGCTTTGCTATTCGAATGCCTGCTATGGTAGCTCCAGCAGTTGCATGATCACCACTTAGCACAACTGGGAAAAAATTGTTTTTTAATGTGTCACTTACAGCTTTTCCCACACGTTCATACATGGTATACATCCCTTTTACGCGCTTCGCATATGGGGATTCGATGGGTTCATGTAACAATTTATTTTCGGTGGGAATTTTTTCCGAGGGGAAATGGATAAAGAAGTTGCTCATAAAGTCCAGTGCTGCAATCTTTATGGCTTCAACGCCTAAGCTGGCACCACGGGTTCCGGCACCAATTTCTGAGGGTACTTCTATGATCTTGATATTTTTCATAGGACACCAAAGGTAAGGCCAAGTCCTTCGAGGCTTTCTAAAACTGCGTTAATTCTGCTCCTATTACCCTGTTTAGTAGGATTTGTTAAGGGGGGTGCTTACATTTGCAAAGCTTAAAATCAGCTGATTATGTCAAGGTCAATTGCATTTAGAGAAGCCATTCGTGAGGCCATGTCCGAAGAGATGCGTAGGGACGAACGTATTTTCCTAATGGGTGAGGAGGTTGCGGAGTATAATGGTGCCTATAAAGTGAGCCAGGGAATGCTTACAGAATTTGGGGCAAAGCGCGTTATTGATACTCCAATTTCTGAGTTAGGCTTTGCGGCAATTGGTGTTGGTGCCGCACAGAACGGACTAAGGCCAATTGTTGAGTTTATGACCTGGAATTTTGCGGTACTTGCTTTAGATCAAATTTTAAATACCGCTTCTAAAATGTTGGCAATGAGTGGTGGGCAAATAACCTGTCCAATTGTTTTTCGTGGCCCAAATGGTTCTGCAGGCCAGTTGGGGGCTCAGCATTCTACCGCTTTTGAATCCCTATATGCAAACATCCCAGGTATCAAAGTGGTTTCTCCCAGCAATGGGTTTGATGCAAAGGGTCTTTTAAAACAAGCAATCCGATATGAAGAGGATCCGGTTGTGTTCATGGAGAGTGAAGTTATGTATGGTGATAAGTCAATTGTTCCTGCTGAGGAATACTATATTGAATTAGGCAAAGCTTCAGTAGCTAGAAATGGTCGGGACGTTACCATAGTTTCTTTTAATAAAATGATGAAGGTTGCATTGGGCGCAGCGGAAGAGTTAGAGAAAGAAGGAATCAGTGCAGAGGTGATTGATCTGCGAACCATTCGCCCTTTGGATTGGATGACAGTTTTAGAAAGTGTAAAAAAGACTAACCGATTGGTTATAGTTGAAGAACAATGGCCATTTGCATCTGTTTCTTCTGAGCTTTCTTATCGTATTCAAAAAGAAGGCTTTGATTATTTAGATGCCCCTATCCGCAGGATCACTGCTGCGGATGCCCCCTTACATTATGCACCTAATCTTGTATCGGCAGCACTTCCTGATGTACCAAGGACTGTTAAGTTGGTCAAAGAAGTGATGTATCAACTAAAGTAATATGCCGCTTCAACACTTTTTTATTGTTTTTTTGGTAAGCACGCTACTTGTTTTCTTACCAGCTTTTGGTTTTGCTAAACTGTTTCTGAAGGCAGGAGAACAAGCCTGGAAAGCATATATCCCTTTTTATAACACCTGGGTGATGCAACGACTCAGTGGAAGACCACTCCATTGGGTTTTTTGGCAATTTATTCCTGTAGTGGGTTGGTTTATTACGCCCGGTATTTTTATAGAGTTTTCAAAATCTTTTGGAAGATTTTCACTGCTTGACCATACAGCCTCTGTGCTGTTGGCACCTTTTTATTTTCCTTGGTTGGCTGCACAGGAAGACTTTACTTTCATTGGAAAGGAAGGGGTGCAACGTTTTCAAAAACCAGCTTGGCGTGAGTGGTTTGATGCTGCTGTTTTTGCAATAGTAGCAGCCACCCTAATGAGAACATTTGTATTTGAAGCGTACACTATTCCGTCTGGTTCTATGGAAAAAAGTTTATTGGTAAACGATTTTCTTTTTGTGAGTAAGTTTAGCTACGGCCCCCGCGTTCCTAATACACCCCTGGCAGTTCCTTTTGTTCATAATTACATGCCTTTTGGTTCTACTAAAAAATCGTACACTACAGTGGGTTCTCTTCCTTATATCAGGTGGTTTGCTTCGCCTGTGAAAAGAAATGACGCTGTGGTATTTAATTTTCCTGCAGGAGATACGGTAATAAATCTACCGGAATACCAATCGAAAGATCCTTATTACGATGTATGCCGTCGATTAGGAAATGGTAATATTGATGCCGGAAGAAAAATAGTTTTAAATGATCCCATTTCTTACCCACTTGCCATACATGCACCAGATAAGACTGACAATTATATCAAGCGTTGTGTGGCTATTCCCGGAGATGTCCTTAGTTTGAAAGCTGGTCAATTATATCTTGATGGCAAGCAGTTTGTTCCGCCCCCTGATGCGCAATACACATACTCATTTCGATCTACGGTTCCGCTTGATCCTGAAATAATGAAAGAAGAGTTTAATACCACTGAGTTTGGCATGGATATGACTGGCAGATACGTAATCAATCTTCCTTACAATAAAGTAGAAAAATTTAAAAGCCAACCATTCCTGGATGGACCACTAATTGCGGACAATGAAGTATATGAGTCAGCGGATGTAGCTGATATGGATCCACGTACTACTGCTGGTGATGTTTTCCCTTATGACACTACTTATTTTAAATGGACTAAAGATAACTATGGTCCCATTTGGATACCGCAAAAAGGAGTTGAAATTCCATTGAATGATTCTACTTATATACTCTACGAGCGTGCTATTCGGGTGTATGAGCGCAACATGCTGTCAAAGGAAAATGGTAAAATATTTTTAAATGGTCAAGCTGTCACTAGTTATCGATTCAAAATGAATTATTACTGGATGATGGGGGATAACAGACATGGTTCACAAGACTCACGTTTTTGGGGGTTTGTTCCTGAGGATCGTATTGTTGGAAAGGCTTGGTTGATTTGGTTTAGCTGGGAGGATGGGCCACGGTGGAACCGATTGTTTCGCACCATCAAATAACTTAACTTTAAAGGCTCCTCATTGGAGCCTTTTTCACGTATCATCATGTATGAAAAAAGAATTGTATCAATTTGAATATTACCGTGTCAGTGATCGAACTGAATTGGCGGCAAAAGACGCTGCCTTACTGGATGCAGCCACCCGTGCTGCACAACAGGCCTACGCGCCTTACTCAAATTTCAAAGTAGGTGCCGCAGCGATGTTGGTTAATGGTGAAGTGATACGAGGGTCTAACCAGGAGAATGCCTCCTATCCGGTTGGCATTTGTGCAGAGAGGGTATTATTAGGTAATGCTGCTGTCCAATTTCCAGGTGTTGCCATAGAATCGCTTGCTATTACTTATCTACGTGCAGATAGGAAAAGTAGCGAACCTGTATCTCCCTGCGGTATGTGTAGACAAGCATTGACCGAGTATGAATCCAGAGTGCATCAACCCATACGGTTGTTACTAGCGGGAGAACTGGGAGAGGTGCTCATTTTAAATCAGGCACAAGCATTACTGCCATTTGTTTTTCAAAGTCAACATTTGTTTTAATTCAAAAATTTTAAAATATGCGTAAACCAAGCGCTACCTCCAGACGAAAATTTGTAAAACAAGCGGGAATGGCAGCAACTGGTTGGATGATAATTCCACGTTCTGTTCTAGGGAAAGGTTTCATTGCTCCAAGTGATAAATTAAATGTAGCTGGTATAGGAGTTGGTGGTCAGGGTGCGGGAGATCTTGCTCAAATTGCAAAGAGTCCTTATGTGAATATAGTTGCCTTGTGTGATGTAGATGATAGACAGGCTGCGCGATCTAGAAAAGCATACTCCAAAGCAACTTACTACAAGGATTTTAGAGAAATGCTTAGCAAGGAAAAGGGCACTGTTGATGCTTGTACTATTTCAACTCCAGATCATACGCATGCCGTTGCAACCCTTGCCGCTATGCAACTAGGTAAGCATGTCTATACCCAAAAACCTTTAACGCATGATATCTATGAGGCGCGAATATTAACTCAAGCAGCAAAACGATACAAAGTGGTTACGCAAATGGGAAATCAAGGAGCGTCTGGAAATGGTGTTCGTGTTGCACAAGAAATTTATAATGCTGGTTTAATTGGTGAAGTGGTTGAAGCGCAGGCATGGACAAATCGTCCAGTATGGCCTCAAGGTACGCAAGCGCCCACTGGTCAATTTGAAGTGCCTGCAGAGTTAGATTGGAATTTATGGCTCGGTACGGCTAAGCCTATTGCTTATAATCCATCCTATCTTCCTTTTAATTGGAGAGGCTGGTGGGCTTTTGGCACTGGTGCTTTGGGAGATATGGCCTGTCATATAATGGATCCTATTTATCGAATACTTCCGATTCTTTATCCATCTTCTGCTGAATGCAGTGTGGCTACTATTTGGCGCGAAATGTGGAATGATACACCTGCTGCTGAGGCTTGTCCACCTTCTTCGATAATTCACCTCAATTATCCACGTACTGATGGGAAAGGTTCTATTAAAGTTTCATGGTATGATGGGGGGCTACTCCCACCCAGACCGGAGGAGTTATCTCCCGAAGAGCCATTTGGAAATTGGGATGGAGGGGTACTTTTCATTGGTACAAAGGGAAAATTATTAATGGACTGCTATGGAGCTAATCCAAGATTGTTACCAACCAAGTTGATGAAGGATTTTGAATTACCAAAGCTTACATTACCCCGGGTGCCCGAAGGTCATTACCTACAATGGGTGAATGCTTGCATTGCTGGCTATGGAAAAGGTGTTACAAGCTCTCCTTTTGAATATGCGGGACCTTTTACAGAAAGTATATTAATGGGTAATGTGGCAATACGGAGCTGGATGATCAAAAATCCAAACTTAAAAGGTTGGGAAGATAAGTATCTAGGACGTAAAAAGTTGCTTTGGGACGCCGCTGCCATGCGAGTTACCAACTTTGACGAGGCAAATCAATTTGTCAAAAGAGACTATCCAGCGGGTTGGTCACTCTCCCTATAAAATATTCACGATTTAAGATAATTGGCAAGTTCCATGCACTCAACTGTTTTATATCCTTCCTTGCCTGTATCAAACGATTTGGACAATTCCTCGAGTACGTTTGCAATGGTCTCTATATTGGATCGGGGCATAAGGTAATGCTGCTCCAAGGGTTCTTTTATACGTTTGAAGTAGGTCTCAATATCCCTATGCGTATAAATTTGTCCGCCACTAGGATCTATAAAAAATGCAGCACGATCTATTGAATTTTCTTGAGTGGATTTAAAATAGGCTAACAAAAACTGATCTGGAAGTTGTACGGCGCTGATTGGAAGATCCAGTAATTCGCTCAAAATAAGATAGAGTAGCCCATTACCGGTCTGTGACCCTTTTTTACTAGAAATGACCTTATGAATTAAATGATCCTCTGTTTTGCATTCATCTCTTGGGATTGTTTTTAATCCAAAATATCCATAAAGAATATTATTAAACACATTGACTTGCTCGAGTGGGGTGAGATAATTGTTTAGTTCAAGCCAAATATTTCTTCTCAATCGTTCAGTGTCAGTAATGACTGGTGTGGTAGCTAGATCAGGATATTGAAAAGTGGAAACTAAAAGTGCACCGCTTAGCAATTCGTGTCGAGCAGCTTCTTTCCAGTCTGTAAAATTTCTTTTAAGATCTCTTAGCTGGAGACGATGAATAAGGCCTTCGATTCTGGTTTGTACTTGTTCACTGGGTATGGTTTCCCACCAATGCTCTAAGGTGGGTATGATTGTTGAACCATAGTCAACTATTCTGGCAGATACGGCACCAAAGACTTCCTCATCAGGATCATCTATCAGATTAAGTAACGCTGAAATCTCTTTAGTGGTTCCCATGCACACAATTTCATGCATGGACTTGGAATTAAGAAGTGGAACTTTTCCACATACCTTAACAGTGAACTACTTTTTGATTCGTTTGGCAACTACCATCCAATCCCATGGACGTGGCTGGGTTAGCCAGCGTGGTGGATTAAAAAACTCAGTATGCCAACTGTATTCAATTTTTTTAAATTGTATGGGTTCAAACTGGTGTTGTACTAAGTTCAATGAAAGCTCCTCCTGTAAAAAGTGTTTATGAGGGATATTGTCAATATTCAACACCCCTTGTTTAATATTTTTCCAATATTCAAGGGCCTTTTCATTGGAAATTCTCTCTTTAAAAAGGGGCGCATCAATTTTATACTGTTGTTGAATGATGCGGGTCAATAAATAAGATTCCAGGGAAGGCACTGTTGCTATCAAAATCCCACCTGGTTTAATACAACGTTCCAAGTTTTTAAAAAATACCAGCCGATCCTTAGCATGAGGGGTTAACAGGGCATTGATACAGATTCCTAACTCAGCGGGCTTAAGACCAAGTTGGCGATTACTCATATCACCTTGTTGGTAGCTGATATTTTTTAAGTTGGAATAGAGTGATTGAGCAATTTTTAAATTATTGCTTGAGATATCTAGTGCAATTACTTTTTTAAATAATGGCGAAAGCACCGGTAGCCATTTACCCACCGCACAGCCAATATCAATTACATGATGTTGGGTATTTGCGTAAGTCTTAATGGCTTTGGCAATCCAATTTTTCTTATCATTTAGAAGCACATCAAAAATTTCTTCCTGGTAGTGGGGGGCCATTTTCTCCCAGTAGTTGCGCTTCATGACTTATTTCTTTTTTTTAGGACTTGCTTTTTTGCTTTTTTTGGCAGCTTCGGTAGTATTCTTTTTAGCAAAAGCACCTGGCACTTGCGTTTCAATGATGGCTTTTACTGCATCCAGCGATAATAATTTTGCCTCTGCTGCAGTGGTTCGGGTACCGTCGTCTTTTTTAGGGAGGTAAATTAATTTTTTACCCCATTTGACTAATGGCCCCCAACGACCATTTTCTAGGCTAATCTTTTCTTCAGGCCAACGGTTGATGTATCTATTTTCCTCTTTTTTGATTTTAGCTTCAATTAACTCATGCATTTCTGCTACTTTTAAATTAGCAAAATCATATCGACGGGGGACATTTATAAAAATGCCATCCCATTTAATATAAGGACCAAATCGGCCACTTCCTTTTGTAATTCCTTTTTCCTGATATGTGCCAACAGGCGCATCAGCTTTTTGTTTTTCCTTAATGTATTCAATGGCCTTTTCTAACCCAATGGTACCCAAATCTGTTCCTTTTGGCAGAGATACATATTCCTCGCCCCATTTAACATAAGGACCAAATCGGCCTACATTAACTAATACTTCTTTATCCTCGTATGTTCCCATAGATCCTTGAGCACCAAATAAATAGATCGCTTCATCGAAAGTTATTGTTTCAATACTTTGACCCGTTGGAATCTTTGCAAAGCGAGGTTTTTCTGTATCGTCTGCTTTCCCAATTTGAATCATAGCGCCGTATCGACCCATTCTGGCAATCACCGGTTTGCCAGATGCGGGATCTGTACCCAATTCTCTTTCCCCTTTTATTCTTTCAGCCGTCTCGATTGTTTTATCAACATCTTTTTTAAAAGGCTTATAAAAGTCTTTTATCATGCTATTCCACTGCAATTTTCCAGTAGCCACTTCATCGAATTCGTTTTCAATCTTTGCAGTAAAGCCATAATCCATTACATCATCAAAATACTGTAGTAGAAAATCTGTGACTACTAATCCCAAATCAGATGGGAACAACTTCGATTTCTCTGCCCCGGTATTTTCTTGTTCAATTGTTTTACTGATCTTTTCGCTCTTGAGCACTAGCACTTGAAAATCTCTGCGGGTTCCTTCCTTATCCCTCTTTTCAACATATCCTCTTTTAAGTATGGTAGAAATAGTGGGTGCATAGGTGGATGGTCTTCCAATGCCTAGCTCTTCTAGTTTTTTTACCAGTGATGCTTCTGTATATCTAGGGAGTGGGCGGCTAAATCGTTCCATGGCTTTCATCGAAACAAGTGGCAATTCCTGACCATTTTGTAGGGGTGGTAGCATGCCCTCTTCTTGTTCATTTTCTTTGTCATCTTCGTCGCGATCTTCCCGATAAACTTTTAAAAACCCATCAAACTTTAACACCTCTCCAGTGGCAGTTAGTTCTTCCTTTTGTTTGGAAATACTGATTTGTGCTGTAGTTTTTTCCAATTCTGCATCAGCCATTTGACTGGCCATCGTTCTTTTCCAAATCAACTCATATAGTCTTGCCCATTCCGCCTCTTTAATAGTGGCGTTATTCATATAAGTAGGACGAATGGCCTCATGGGCTTCTTGGGCAGATTCGTTTTTATTCTTGAATTTTCTAAATTGGTGGTATTGCTCTCCATATTGCGTGCGTACTGTTTCGCTGATAGCTGCTAAGGCAGTACCACTCAGGTTTACACTGTCTGTACGCATATAAGTAATATACCCATTCTCATAAAGCTTCTGGGCAATTAGCATGGTTCTTGAAACGCCGTAGCCTAATTTTCGGGAAGCTTCCTGCTGTAAAGTGGAAGTTGTAAATGGAGGGGCAGGTGAGCGTTTACCAGGTTTTACTTGGATAGCTGAAACAGTATAAGTTGCACCAATACAATTTTTTAAAAATTGATTAGCATTATCGACCGTGCTTTGTTTTTTACCCTCTGCTTTAAACTGAACTAGCTTTCCATCTAAATCTTTCGCTGAAAAAATGGCTTCTATTTTAAAGTGACTGTCGGGTAAAAAAGTATTAATCTCTCTTTCTCTTTCTACTATCAATCGAACAGCCACACTTTGTACGCGTCCAGCACTGAGGCTGTTTCGCATACTCATTTTTCGCCATAGAACAGGACTTAACTCAAATCCCACAATTCGATCTAATATTCTCCTGGCTTGCTGCGCCATAACCAGGTTCATGTTCACTTTTCTGGGTTTTGTTACGGCAGCTTGAATAGCCGGCTTTGTGATTTCATGGAACACAATTCGCTTGGCTTTTTTGGGGTCTAATCCCAGTACCTCACAAAGATGCCAACTGATGGCTTCCCCTTCACGGTCCTCATCCGTTGCTAGCCAAACTTCCTTCGATTTTTTTGCAAGAGATGCTAATTCTTTGACAACTTTTTCTTTATCGGCAGCAATTTTATAGCGAGGAGTAAAATCTTTTTCAAGATCAATACCCATTCCTGCTTTTTCAAGATCACGAATATGCCCAAAGCAACTCTTAACTTGAAACTCCTTTCCCAGGATTTTCTCAATTGTTTTAGCTTTTGCAGGGCTCTCTACTATTAATAAATTTGTTGCCATTTGTACAAAAAATTTGCTGCCGGAATGGCCGCAAGTTAGGCAAGAATAGGAAAAATTATTTTAAAGCCCATTTCAAGGCCCCTTCTTTATAGATATATTACCTTTGCAACCGCTATGTATACAATACGATTTACATTTGAACAAGCCGGTTTGGAGCCACAGATGCTTCAAGGGGTAAAGCCTGGACAGAGTTTACTTGAAGTAGCACTCTTAAACAATATTGAACTACACCATAACTGTGGGGGCGTATGTGCCTGTAGTACTTGTCATCTTTATATTGAAAGCGGAGATAAATTCCTGGAGGAAATCAGCGACAAGGAAGAAGATTTCATTGATCGTGCTGTAAACCCACGCCTTAATTCCCGGTTGGGTTGTCAATGCCTACTCTTGGAAGGGCAGGGCGAACTTGATATCAGGATTCCAGATCAGTCACAATTTTTAGGCGAATAATTTATACTATGACACATTTTGAACCACCAATTGGCTGGAGTGACCACGAGGATATTGCATTGAAACTATATGAGCGCTTTGGAGATGAGTTTACTGAAAGTAAAATTTATCGTATCCGTTTCACTGACCTTTTAGAATGGGTGTTGGAGATACCAGGTTTTACAGGAAAAAAAGAAGAAAGTACGGAGGGCCATCTCGAGATGATACAGAGTTCTTGGGTTTATGAGTGGCGCGATAATCAAAAGTAAAGTATGTCAACGGTTCCTACATTTGAGAAAATTACTGCATTCATATTAGATATGGATGGAGTGCTTACTGATGGTAGTCTTTTACTGGCTCCCGACCAAATGCAGCTCCGCACGATGAATATCAAGGATGGCTTTGCCCTTCAGTTGGCATGCAAAAAGGGCTATTATATTTTTATTATTTCTGGTGCTAAAAGTGAGCCTGCTATGTATCGACTCAAAAAATTAGGGATTAGCGAGGTTCATATGGGCATACAGGAAAAGCAAAAAAAAGTTCAAGCATTGCTCCAACAATATAAGCTAGATTACTCGCAAGCCCTTTATATGGGTGATGATTTACCCGACTTGGCTATTATGCAACAGTGTGGAATGGCCTGTTGTCCATCTGATGCGGTAGCGGAAATAAAATCCATTTCTCATTTTATTACATCTGCTGCTGGAGGGAAAGGGTGTGTGCGTGAAATAATCGAAAAAGTTATGCGGGCAAGAGGGGATTGGGAAATTGATCCGTCAATTTCCGCATTATAATCAGATGATTTCCATGTATACTATCCAAGGAATTTTCAGGCTTATTCGATTCCCTAATTTGCTTTTTATTGGACTTACTCAATATTTATTGCAAACATGCATATACCAGCCCATTTACAAAGGGGATATTCCCGCTAATGATGCTGTCCAGTTTTATGCTTTATTGGCTGCTTCCTTATTTATAGCTGCAGGAGGCTACATTATCAATGATTATTTTGATGTAGCAATTGATGAGGTTAATCGTCCAAACAGGCTGGTTGTTGGTAAGATAATCAGTAGGCGCGGTGCGATGTTTTTACATTTTTTGTGTAGTGGCATTGGCTTGTTCTTCACTTTTTATTCAATTCGTACTTTATCTTTTTTTTATTTAGTTCCTTTTAATCTGGCAGCCATCCTCTTGCTTTGGTTCTATTCTGTTCGTTTTAAAAAAAGTTTTTTGATTGGTAATTTGCTCATTTCCTTGTTGGTGGCTTGGAGTATCATTATTTTTTTTCTATCTAAAATAAATCCGCTTGATCTAGTCAAGGGTCAAGAAATTAGACAAGCTCGTTTTTATCAGCTTTGTTTTTTATATGCTGGGTTTGCTTTTCTCTCTACCATGGCTCGTGAGTTAATGAAAGATATTGAGGACAGGGAAGGGGATCGACGTTATGGCTGTCGCACCTTACCCATTGTTTGGGGCATTCCGGTAGCAATATTCATTACACTACTTTGGTTGGTATTGCTGTTATTATTGTTGTTGGGTGTGATGGTGTTTTTGCTTCAATTAAAAATGCGGATTGCTTTTCTCTATGGTTGTATCTTTTTGCTTATTCCTCTTTTTTCATTAATTAGAAACACGGCTCGGGCAAAAGATCCGGATGATTTTGGTGTATTAAGTAATCGGATGAAGTGGTTTTTGTTAGCGGGTATTTTATCTATGGTATTTTTTTATTTTTAATGTATGAAGCCACTAATACTTGCTTCTCAATCTCCTCGTCGTAAACAGCTATTGGAGTGGGCTTGCATCCCATTTACAGTGTTGGTCAGTGATGTGGAAGAATCATTTCCCCCTACGATGCCGCAGGACGAAGTGCCCCTCTATCTCGCATCAAAAAAAGCAAGAGCTGTCCAAGCAATATGTTCGCCAGACGCTATTATCTTGGCAGCTGATACTATTGTTTTACTTCAAGATACTATTTTAGGAAAGCCCGTTCACCGGGAAGAGGCTATTAGTATGTTACTCTCATTATCAGGGGTAACGCATCAAGTAATCACGGGAGTAATATTGGCAAAGGGGGATCGTGCGGTTACCTTTTCACAGACCACCTCGGTAACATTTCATTCGTTAAATTTAGACCAGATTGAATATTATGTTGACCATTATAAACCGTATGACAAGGCGGGTGGATATGCTATACAGGAGTGGATTGGTGTGGTAGGTATACGGTCAATTGAAGGCGACTTCTATAATGTAATGGGATTGCCAGTCAGTAGCGTTATTCACCACTTGCATCAATTTCAGTAGCCCATTGTTTCCAGTCTACTGCAATTTTCAATTCCGGATGTAGGCTTTTTAATACAGGACAACTTTCGGCTGTTTTTATTAAAACTTGCTTATCCCGCACATCGATTTGCTGAAGCGTTATGGGTATTGTTGCCGTTAATTCAATAGCGCCCACTCTACGGGGATTTAATTCCATGATTTTATTTACGCTTAGCTTCAATCCAGTTAAGGCAATATTTAGCTGTTGGGCTTTAATTCCCATAACGGTAAGCATACAGGAAGCCAGGCTGGTAGCCAGTAAATCTGTAGGTGAAAATTGCTCACCTTTTCCGTGATTATCTACGGGAGCGTCCGTGACTAACAAGGATTGACTTTGCAGGTGTATCCCTTGCGTTCTTAGGTCCCCTTGGTATTCTACAACAGCTGTCATTCTCAATAATTTTCATAAATTTACGTTTAGTATTTAAAATGTGAATGGTGCAAAAAATTTCTTTCTTTTTTATCTTTTCGCTAGTCTTGTTTCAAGCCCAGGCCCAGTTTACACTGGACCGCTCAGACAATAGGGAGGACCGGAAGGCCGAAAAGCGAAGAAAAATAAATGCCTTAATTCGCCAAGCGGAAGAAGGAACGCTAGTATATTCTAAACAAACTGTTTTTGGTTTTCAAGCACGCTCCAATGGCTACGGATTGCTGTATGAGTTGGGAAAGATGAAAACGCCTCTTAAGTCAACTGTGTATCGTATTGAATTAACAGAAATAAAGCACCCCAAAGAAAATCGTTTTCAAAATTTATCGAATCCATTTTTGTTTATTAGCAATCCTTACATATATGGTAAGGTGAATAACTTTTATCAACTTTCAGTTGGAGTTGGCCAACAGCGGTTAATTGGTCAGAAAGGAAACAAAAATGGCGTTTCGGTATCATGGAATTATAACGGGGGGCTCATTGCTGGTTTATTGAAACCCTATTATGTACAAGTAGAGGATCCTACAGGCACCAACATTAAGTATATTAAATACACGCCAGAAGATTCCATTCTTTTTTTGGGTCCTGCAATCCTAGGTGCGGGTGGTTTTTGGCGTGGATGGAACGAATTAAAGATCAAGCCAGGTGCTTTTGCTAAAACTTCACTTCGTTATGACTATGGAAGATTCAACGAAGTGGTAAGTGCGCTTGAAATTGGCTGTAGTATCGAGTATTATCCAGGTGGCATCCCAATCATGGCATTACAGAAAGAAAAGCCACTTTTTTTTCAAGCTTACATTGCACTACTCTTTGGAAGAAGAAAGTAGCCAAGTACTACCTTTGCATTATGTCTTTACCCCCAGAAACTATTGCTGTTGCTTCCTCACAACGTAAAAAGCCAGATTGGCTTCGCGTTAAGCTTCCCATAGGAGAGAATTATAAGCATGTAAGACATTTAGTAGACCAACATAAATTGCACACTATTTGTGAAAGTGGCAATTGTCCAAATATGGGCGAGTGTTGGGGGGCAGGAACAGCTACTTTCATGATTCTGGGCAATGTTTGTACACGAAGTTGTGGGTTCTGCTCAGTGGCAACGGGTCGTCCGGATGCAGTTGATTGGGACGAACCGCAACGTGTTGCTGAAGCCATTTTGCTGATGAAAGTCAAACATGCCGTTATTACTTCTGTGGATCGGGATGAATTACCGGATGGTGGATCAATCATTTGGCAAAACACAATAAAGGCAGTAAAGGCATTATCTCCCACTACAACCTTAGAAACGCTTATCCCTGATTTTAAGGGTAAAAAGATTGATATTGACAGAATTGTTGAAGCAGCACCTGAAGTAGTGAGCCATAATATTGAAACTGTCGAAAGACTAACTCGTCAAGTTCGCGTTCAAGCAAAGTATTGGCGTAGTATGGAGGTAATACGAACACTTAAAGAGGGCGGTATGCGTACTAAAAGTGGTATCATGTTGGGGTTGGGTGAAACAAAAGAAGAGGTAACACAGACTTTACAAGATTTAAAAGATAACGGATGTGATGTTGTAACTATAGGTCAGTATTTGCAACCCACAAAAAAACATTTGCCAGTAGAGCGCTTTGTTCACCCTGATGAGTTTGCAGCATATAGGGAAATTGGATACCGGCTTGGATTGGATTATGTTGAGAGCGGCCCACTGGTGCGTTCCTCCTATCATAGTGAGAAGCATGTCATACCAGGTTTTGGTAGAAAGCAATGGGAGGACTCATTGTCAAAGTAATTACATGCTGCGCTTTTTTTCCATACTACTACTATTGCTTGTTTATTCCTTTATTTCAGTTGCCCAACAATACTGGGTTCGTGTAGATAGCCTGTTTGCTCCACTCTCAAAGTCTATTGAAGTTTGGAAATCTACCTCATCGGTGGGAGGAAAGCCTTCTATTGTTTATATCGTTCGTGCTGAATTGGCTGCAACTGATTTACAATTTACGGCTGATACTAGCTACAGAAGAAGGTTAACTCCCCGTCAGTTTTATGAAAAGAACCAAGCTCCAATACTGGTTGTAAATGCTAGTTTTTTCTCATTCACTACACATCAAAATCTTAATCTTCTAATTCAAAATGGTGTGCAATGTGCTTTTAATATTCATTCGATTGCTGGAAAAGGCCGCGATACATTAACTTGGAAACATCCATTGGGCAGTGCCATAGGGATCTCAAAAAACCGAAAGGCTGATGTAGCCTGGACTTTTACGGATTCATTGAAGAGGTACCCCCTGGCAGTTCAAAACCCCGCTAAGCCAATGAGGGATAGCCAACCCATATTCTCAGAAAAGTCCTTCACATCCATGTTGCAAAAGGATAATAAACCCAGACCCTGGAAAATGCACACGGCTGTAGGTGGGGGTCCTGTATTAGTACAAAATGGAAAAATTGCTATTGCTAATGAAGAGGAAATGAAGTTTGCAGGTCGTGCAATTGATGATCGGCATCCACGCACAGCGATGGGATATACCAAGGATGGTTGGTTGTTAGTTTTAGTTGCGGAAGGCAGACATCCTGGTGTTGCCGAGGGACTAACGCTAAAACAAACTGCTCAGCTTTTAGTGGATTGGAACTGTTTGGAGGGCCTCAATCTTGATGGGGGAGGTAGTAGCGCTTTACTTCTTAATGGAAAATCCACCATTACACCATCAGATAAGGAAGGCGAAAGAGCTGTGCCAGGCGTTTTTATAATCAAAAGAAATAACTAGTCCTCTTCCCATACTAGTGCGCTTGCACCCAGTATAGCGGCATCTGCTTCCTTGAGATTGCTAAACACAAGTTTGACTTTATTTTTAAACACCTGAACAAGATTTGCCTCCATGGCTTCTCTTGTTGGATTTAAAATTAAATCACCTGCCTTAGTGAGTCCACCAAATAGCACAATAGCTTCCGGTGAGGAGAACATTACAAAATTTGCCAGCGCCTCTCCAAGTATTTGTCCAGTAAATTGGAAAATATCGAGCGCAATCTTGTCACCTGCCACTGCACATTCATAAACTTTTTCACTAGTGAGATCCGTTGGGTTGATTTCACGAAGCATACTAGGCGTACTTGGATTTTCTTTCAACATTTCCAATGCAGTTTCTCTAACACCTGTAGCGGAAGCGTAGGCTTCCAAGGGACCTCGAATGCCAGTTCCTTGATGAAGTCTTCCACCAGGGCGTATGATTGTATGACCAAGTTCACCAGCAAAGCCATCATGCCCTAACACTATTTTTCCATTGATAAAAATGCCACTGCCAACTCCCGTTCCCAAAGTAATGGTGATAAAATCTCTCATTCCTTTTGCACATCCATATTGTTGCTCTCCAGCTGCGGCAGCATTAGCGTCGTTAGTTAATTTGACTCGCATTGAGAATTTTTCTTGAAGCATTGCAGCTAAGGGAACAATACCCTTCCATTTTAAATTAGCAGCATGTTCAATATTACCCGTATAGTAATTTCCATTGGGGGCTCCAATTCCAATACCCGCAAATTGACTCACTCCTCCCGTTTTTTTAATCAAAGGGGACAGGTGGTCATATAATTCACTGATAAAGCCTTGCACCGTCTCTTGTGCATTAGTCAACATACGACCTTGTTCAAGTATTTTACCTCCCCGGTCAACTATTCCAAATTTTGTGTTAGTGCCTCCGATATCAACACCAATTGCATACATAGACATCCATTTACTTTTATTTTTTTTAATGTCCGCTAGTACCTGTGCCTTTTTTATCGTAATCAATTCCTTGTTTTTTTAGAAGACCTGCTACGCTGATAGCGTAATAAGCAAGGTATGCGAAGCAAATTACTCCAACAATGTAGGACCACTGTATGCCTAAATAGGCATCATCTGCCAAGAATCCCTGAAGCAGACTTATAAAACCTCCTCCCATGATCATCATAATTAGTAAACCCGATCCTTCATTGGTGTGCTTGCCTAAACCCGCAATGGCAAGTGTAAAGATGCAGGGCCACAACGTGGAGCAAAAAAGCCCTACACTAGTAAATGCGTACACGCTGATCATTCCGCTAGCCAACATACCAATGAGCGTAGCAAGAGCTCCCATGAAAGAGAATATCAATAATTGCCTTGCTGGATTTCCTTTACTGAGAATATCTCCAAAAATCATGGCAACAATTACAATGCCATAAACATAGAATGGAGTCACATCATGATCTGCCAAACTATTAATTAATAAAAACACGCCAAATGCTATGTACGGCATCACAAATCGAAGGATTTGTTTGATACCTCCGCTGATATCTAAGGCCCCAACTGATCCTGTCCATCTCCCGATCATTAAACTTGCCCAATATAGAGAAACATAGGGTGCAATATCTTTAGTCTCTGTTTGCGTGTGTATACGCATAAACTCCGGAAGGTTAGAAGCAGTTGTCACCTCAACGCCAACGTATAAGAATATAGCTACCATTCCCATTACTAATTGGGGGTATTTCCAAACACTGACACGATCCACTGTTTGTGTCGTATCTCCGCTGGTTAAAGTAGTGGTTTCAACATGATTTGGAACAGAAGAAAATTTGAAAACTATTGCAGCTACTAAAAATGCAGCCCCTAAAATTAAATAAGGTGTTTTTACACTTTCGATGCTTGCTACACCTGTACTTGCCACCACTGATCCAAAAATGGCTAAACTAACCAACACAGGTCCAATGGTTGTACCCAGGTTATTAATCCCTCCGGCCATACTCAAGCGTTGACTTCCTCTTTGAGGATCTCCCATTACAATGGCAAGCGGGTTGGCCGCTGTTTGTTGAAGTGAAAAACCAAGTCCCACAATAAATAGCCCGGTGATCATTAAATTAAAAGAAGCTTGCTCTGCCGCAGGGTAAAATAAAAGGGAACCTAATGCGGATATCACAAGTCCTAACGAAATTCCATTTTTGTAGCCTATTTTATTTAGAAGATCGCCCCCCATGAATTTAGATACACCAAAATATATAAGTGACCCTACGGTGTAGGCAACATAAAAAGCAAAAGATACCATTTGTGATTGCCACTGCTCAAGATTTAGTTTTTCTTTGAACACGGGTATTAGAATATCATTTGATGCGGCAACAAAGCCCCAGAAAAAGAATACGCTAATCAGCACACTGAATTGTGACCATTTAGTTTGTTGGCTCATGAATTGGTTTTTTGGTAGGGTTGAAAATAGGTGATTTTTGGAATGAAGCCTCATTTTTTTGACCTAAATTACAGAGTAACGAGAGATGACTTTATGGAGATTTTACATGTTGCAGCAGAGTGCTTTCCGGTAGCCAAGGCAGGGGGGTTAGGTGATGTAGTGGGAGCCTTGCCTAAATATCAAAATAGACTTAGTTTAATTGCCAAGGCGGTAATTCCCATGTATCGTACCTCTTTTTTGTATAATCAAGAGTGGGAGTTGGTTCATGAAGGAGGGCAATATCTTCAAGATCAATATTTCAAATACAGTGTAATTAGAGAAAAGTCAAACAAGTTAGGATTTGATCTCTACTTAGTTGATATTAATGGCTTACTTGATCGTGAAAAAATATATGGTTACCGGGACGATACAGAACGATTCATTGCTTTTCAACTGGCTGTTTGTGATTGGATTTATCACTGGCAGCACTTACCTGCAGTAGTTCACTGCCATGACCATCATTGCGGATTAGTTCCTTTTTTTTTAACGCAAACTAACCAGTTTCGATCTCGCTTACAATCAATACCCACTGTTTTTACTGTGCATAATGCGCAATATCAGGGTGCCTTTAATTGGAATAAGCAACAATTACTTCCTCCCTATGATTCGTGGAAATGGAACTTGCTAGATTGGCATGGTGAGATAAACCCATTGGCTGCAGCTATCAAATCAGCTTGGCGTGTTACTATTGTTAGTAATAGTTATTTAAATGAACTAAAGATTCACGCGGGGGGGCTTGAGAAATTGTTTGATTACGAACGCGGCAAATGTGTTGGTATATTGAATGGCATTGACACAGAAATTTGGGATCCTGCATTAGATCCTTATTTGCTCTTTCATTATGGTAAAGAAACGATGGTGGAGGGAAAGCGGAAAAATAAGGAAGAAATATGTAAAGAATTTGGTATGGATCCATCGCTTCCTTTATTCACTTTTATCGGGCGATTGGTTGGTGAAAAAGCAGCAGATGTATTACCCGTAGCCATCCAGGATGCATTATTAAAGCATCCTGGCCGTGCTAATTATATAGTATTAGGTTCCGGACAAAAAGAAATTGAATATCAACTTAGAGAACTACAAAATATTGCGGGAGGGTTTTATGCTTGTTATATAGGATATGAGGAGTCGTTAAGCCACAGTTTATATGCGGCCGCTGATTTCTTACTAATGCCAAGTCGTGTAGAGCCTTGTGGATTAAATCAACTTTATGCAATGCGCTTTGGGACTATGCCATTGGTGAGAAGAGTGGGAGGCTTAATTGATACCGTAATAGATATTGGCGATAGAGGTGGATACGGAATTTGTTTTAATGACGCATCTGTTTGGGATATCACCCACTCAATTGGTCGAGCCATTTCATTGTATTATACTGAACATGACAAATATGTCAATTATTGTTATGGTATGATGGAGCTTGATTTTTCATGGAGTAAAGCGGCCTCCGCTTATCTGCATTTATACCAGCATTTAAAATAACGCACTATGGCTATAAGAACTATTACACATGCAACAGAGATACTTTCTGTGATTTTAGGAGGAGGAGCTGGCTCAAGGCTTTATCCGCTGACAGCTACAAGATCCAAGCCCGCCGTACCCATTGCTGGAAAATACAGGTTAGTTGACATTCCAATTTCAAACTGCTTAAATAATGGCATTGGTCGTATGTTTGTTTTGACTCAATTTAATTCGGCCTCACTCAACCGACATATTAAAAACACGTATCATTTTAGTGCTTTTAGCAGAGCTTTTGTTGATATCCTTGCCGCTGAACAAACACCAGATAACCCAACATGGTTTCAGGGAACTGCAGACGCAGTTCGTCAGGGGCTGCGTCATATTGAGCCTTTTGAAAGTCAATATGTTTTAATTCTTTCGGGAGATCAGCTTTATCAAATGGATTTTGCCGCCATGCTGGATCAGCATAAGCAAAGTGGTGCTGCTATTACTATAGCTACGATTCCAGTTTCAGCAAGAGAAGCCCCTGAGTTTGGAATATTGAAAAGCGATAATGGATTAATTACTTCATTTGTTGAAAAGCCTGCCCCTGAAATTTTAGCTGATTGGGTAAGTGAAACGGGAGAAGCCATGAAAGACAGTGGACGTGTTTATTTAGCAAGTATGGGTATTTACATTTTCAACCGTAATCTACTTTTTGATTTATTACGAAATGAATTCAAGGATGCTACGGATTTTGGAAAAGAGATCATGCCACAGTCTATTAACCGATATAAAGTGGCCAGTTACCAATATGCCGGTTACTGGACTGATATAGGAAATATTCGCTCTTTTTTTCAAGCTAATATTGAATTGACTGAGGAAATTCCTGCCTTTGATATGTTCGATAGTCATCGGACAATCTACACACGCTCCCGTATGTTACCACCAGCAAAAATTAGTGGCACCACAATGGAAAAGGTTTTAGTGGCTGAGGGATCTATCATTAGTGCTTCAAGAATGGAAAGATGCGTTATTGGAATCAGAAGCAGGGTAGGCCTGGGTACCACGGTTGTGGATACCTACATGATGGGTAGTGACAGTTATGAGACATTGGACAAATTGGAGGAAAATAAACAAAAGGGAATCCCTCCTGTGGGAGTAGGAGAACGCTGTTATATTAGAAATTCTATTCTCGACAAAAATGTTAGAATTGGGAATGATGTAAGAATCAATGGGGGAAATCATTTGGAAAACAAGGATCATCCGCTTTATTGTGTAAAAGATGGCATAGTAGTAATAAAAAAAGGGGCTATTATACCTGATAGCTTCACTATTTAATCTCTTGATTTAATTCCTATATTGAGTAAAATCTAACCCATGTCAACTGCATACACTGGTCGTAAAGCCAAACTTAATTTTTGGCAAATCTGGAACATGTGCTTTGGTTTTTTTGGTATTCAATTTGGCTGGAGCCTTCAAATGGGCAATATGAGTGCCATTTATGAATTTCTTGGTGCGAGTCCTGAAGAAATACCAGGGCTTTGGTTGGCTGCTCCAATGACCGGGTTACTCGTACAGCCCATAGTCGGATACCTAAGTGATCGAACCTGGCACCCCACCTTGGGACGCCGCAGGCCGTTTTTTTTAATTGGGGCTATACTAAGCTCTGTTGCTCTCTTCTATATGCCCAACGCTTCGGCTATTTGGATGGCTGCTGGTACGTTGTGGATTTTAGACTCATGCATCAACATTACCATGGAACCGTTTCGTGCATTTGTTGCTGATAATTTGGACGAAAGTCAACAGTCTTATGGCTATGCGATGCAGAGTATGTTTATTGGAGCCGCATCCTTCATTGCTGGCTTTTTACCGGGATTATTGGTTAATTGGTTTGGAGTTTCACGCGAAATAGGAGCCGGAGGGATTCCCCAAAATATCATGTGGTCATTTTATATCGGTTCTGCTGTGTTTCTTTTTGCGGTTTTATACACCGTTTTTAAAAGCCGTGAATATCCTCCTTCAGACCCCGATTGGAAAAATAAACGACAATCAACTATTCCTGGGTGGAAGGAGGTATTACTTGCCATTACGCAAATGCCAGATGCAATGAAAAGACTTGCGCTGGTTCAGTTTTTGACTTGGCCGGGATTATTTCTTATGTGGTTCTACTATAGTACAGGAGTTGCTAGTACAATTTTTGGAGGAGACCCCATTACTAATAGTGACCGATATACACAAGGGTTAGAATTTGCAAATGCCACCTCCGCAATTCTAAACCTGGTAACATTCGCTTTCTCTTTTACAATTCCGTTTTGGGTTACTAAGTTGGGTAAGAAATGGACACATTCTCTTTGTTTATTACTAGGTGGACTTGGTTTGGTCTCCGTACATTTTATCCAATCGCCAATTTGGCTTTATGTTTCTATGGGTTTAGTGGGGATTGCCTGGGCCTCTATACTGTCAATGCCTTATTCACTTTTGGCAGGTGTATTGCCGCAAGAAAAAATGGGTATTTACATGGGGATTTTTAATTTTTTTATTGTTTTACCAGAGATAATAGCTGCCTTAACTTTTGGGTATATCATGGAAAATTTTTTGGCAAATGACCGATTAATGGCTGTTCTCATTGGCGGAGTACTTTTGCTATTAGCTTCCCTAACTTGTTTAATTTTTGTTCGTGAGCGTAAACCTTAAACATAAAGTAGTATGCAACGTTTTTTATTTCTTTTCATTTTTCAAGTAGTCGCTTTTCATGCATCAATAGCACAGCCAGTAGTATATCCTACGCATTGGTGGACTGGTTTTGCTGATCAGCACTTAAACTTAATCATAAGAGGCGCCGATGTTGGGACCTATTCTGGTGTTTCTATCCAACATCCAGGGATTCGAGTAGAGCGCATCAGAAAAACTGCTAGTAAAAATTATCTTTTACTTGATTTATTAGTAACTGCTGCTACAAAGCCTGGTCAATTTTTTATTGAACTAAAATCTCCAGGTAAAGCCACGTTGAAACTTACCTATCAACTCAAACAGCGATCTACACAGAATGGAATTACTAGGGTGAAAGGAGTGAATACGAGTGATTTTATTTATTTAATCATGACAGACCGGTTTGCGAACGGAGATGTTTCTAATGATGTGGTAAGGTCATATCGGGATACTGTTTGTGATAGAAATAATAAGTTTTCTAGACATGGCGGTGATTTGAAAGGAGTGGGAGATCGTTTGTCCTATTTAGAGAGTCTGGGTGTTACCACACTTTGGCTTACACCCGTTAATGAAAATGATATGCCCAGAATGAATGAATGGGGTAATCAGGTTGCGGGATACCATGGATACTGGTTTACCGATCATTACCAAGTAGATCAGCGGCTGGGTGGAAACCTAGCTTACAAAGAACTTTGCCAAGCTGCGCAAAGTAGAGGAATGAAAATAATCCAGGATGCCATTTATAATCATATTGGTAATTATCATTGGATAGCACAGGACCCACCTGCTGCTGATTGGATCAACAGTTCACAAGGGAAAAATCCACCTCATCATCGCGAAGAGGTTTTCTTTGATCCCTATGCCTCAATGCAAGACAAACGACAAATGCTGGATGGTTGGTTTACCCCGCATCTGCCTGATTTGAATCAGCGTAATAAAGATGTGGCTCGCTTTTTAATACAATATGCTATTTGGGCAACAGAAGAATTCGGGCTTGACGGATGGCGTGTAGATACTTACAAATACAACGAGGAGGAATTTTTAAACGAAATTAATAGTGCACTTACGCGTGAATTTCCATCATTGACCATATTCGGAGAGAGTTGGGTTACCACTCCTTTGGCCAATGCTTATTTTACAAGAAATACTATTAAAACACCATTTGCGCATAATGCAGAGGGCATGCTGGATTTTCAAACTTGTTTTGCAATGATTAGTGCCGCAAAAGAAGAAATAGGATGGTCTTCCGGAGTTATTAAATTGTATAATTCACTTGCGCAAGACGTTTTATATGCAGATCCCACTAAGAATTGTATTTTCTTGGATAACCACGATATGGATCGAGTCTTTTCTGTCTTGGGAGAAGATTGGAGTAAACTGAAAATGACCATGAATTGGTTATTTACGCTTCGCGGAATGCCACAATTATATTATGGTACGGAGGTATTGATGAAAAATTATAAGGTTAATACAGACGCCACCGTTAGAGAGGATTTTCCAGGTGGTTGGTCTGAAGATCCGTTGCGCACTAACCGATTTTTAAAAGAAGGACGTACGGGATTACAAGACTCGGCGTTTACCTATGTTAGTCGTTTGGCCAATTTCAGAAAATCCTCCACTGCATTGACAACAGGACGATTAATGCAATTTATTCCACGTGATGGTTTGTATCTCTATTTTAGGTATGACTCCAAGCAGACAGTATTAGTTATTGCGCATACTGGTAAACAGCCTATAAAGCCAGATTGGTCAATCTATAAAGAGCGAGTGGACGGATACGGACGTGTGAGAGATGTAGTAACTGGTCAATTGAGCCGGTTGGCTGATTTTTCAATAAAACCTGGAGAGAGTCTTGTGTTAGAGCTATTACAATAATTGGTATTCATGACTGGTGCTTATATTCCGCATGTCTGGAGTTTTTCTCTTTTTGCTGATCATGATATTCGTGATTTTCAAAATGGCACCCATTGTAGGTTATATGAGAAGTTTGGTAATCATGCTGTAGAAATTGATAACACCCAAGGTATCTACTTTAGTGTTTGGGCCCCACATGCCACTGTTGTATCGGTTATTGGCAATTTTAATCACTGGGACGCATCTAAACATACACTTTATCCACGATGGGATAAAAGTGGTATTTGGGAAGGGTTTATTCCTTACTTATCTATAGGCGAAGTCTACAAATATCATATTGTTGGGTATAAAGAAACAGTTCACATAAAAGGTGATCCCTTTGCTAATTTTTGGGAGAAACGACCTCATACTGCATCTATTACCTGGCAGCTTGCGTATGATTGGGGTGATCAAAAGTGGATGCGCCAACGTAAAAAGAAAAATTCATTGGAGGCTCCCTGGAGTATATATGAAATGCACTTAGGGAGTTGGCAACGTCCCGATGCAATGGATCAGGAGCGTTTTAATTCATACGAGGTGATTGCCTCACAACTTGTTCCCTACCTTTTAGAAATGGGCTTTACCCATGTTGAGTTTATGCCTGTTATGGAATTTCCCTATGATGGAAGTTGGGGTTACCAGTGCACGGGCTATTATGCACCCACCTCTCGTTTTGGCCAACCCCAGGGATTGATGTACCTAATTGACCAATTACACCAAGCAAATATTGGAGTTATTTTAGATTGGGTTCCTTCTCATTTTCCACATGATGCGCATGGGCTTCATCTTTTTGATGGTGCCCATACATATGAATATGCTGACATGCGTAAGGGTTTTCATCCTGACTGGAATAGTTACATTTTTAATTATGGGAGGGGAGAGGTTCGTTCTTTTCTTATTAGTAATGCTCACTTTTGGCTCAACTACTTTCATGCCGATGGTATACGTGTCGATGCTGTTTCCTCTATGCTTAAATTGAATTATTCTCGTAAGGAGGGTCAATGGGAACCCAATCAATTTGGGGGAGATGGAAATTTAGAGGCTATTTCTTTTTTGAAGCTGTTAAATGAAACAATATATCGTGATTTTCCAGCCGTACAAACCATTGCCGAAGAAGCTACAGATTGGCCTGGCATCTCTTGGCCCACCAACCAAAATGGAATTGGATTTGGTATGAAATGGATGATGGGGTGGATGCACGATACGCTGAGCTATTATAAAGCGGATCCGCTTTACCGTAAACATTTACAGGATAAATTTTCGTTTAGTATGATGTACTTCTATGACGAAAATTTTATGCTTCCGCTCAGTCATGACGAAGTGGTGCACGGAAAAAGTCCCTTACTCTATAAAATGCCTGGCGATGAATGGCAGAAATTTGCCAATCTACGATTGCTTTACACCTATATGTGGACGCATCCCGGGGCTAAGCTGCTTTTTATGGGTGGTGAATTTGGCCAGACTGCTGAATGGGATTTTAGAACAGAACTTCAATGGTCATTGCTGCAGTTTCCCATTCATGCAGGGTTACGTGCTTGTTTAGCCGCACTTAATCATTTATTAAAAACTACACCGGCTTTGTATGAACAGCAATTTTCTCCAGCAGGATTTCGCTGGTTAGACCTATCTCATAGAGAAGAATCAGTGGTAGCCTACCAACGGATTGATAAAAAGGGGAAGTCCGTGATAGTTGTATTAAATATGACACCTGTGGCCAGATCTAATTGGTCAGTGAATCTGCAGGGTAAATTAAAATGGAGAGTACTATTTAATAGCGATCAAACAGCGTGGGGTGGAAGTGGTTTTATGCCTCAACAGGAGGTACTGTCTAAATGGATTGACCGAAAGCAAAAGCAGGTTAGCATTCAAGTTGATTTACCACCCTTGGCTGGTTTGGTGCTGGCATAGATCTTACATTCTATTTGGCACTTCTATACCAAGCAGTGACATGGATCTTTGAATAACAATGGCGGTAAGGGCAGCAATTCTTAAGCGAAGTTGTCTGGATGCCATAGAAGTTGCATTAATAATTGAGTGCTGCGTGTAGAATGAGTTAAATAGTTTTGCTATTGTAAAAATATATAAGGCAACTACAGAGGGATTATGTTCACTAACTGCTTGGTCTAGGATGGATGGGAATAGTTCCAATGAAAGTAATAGCTCTCTTTCTTCTTTCTCTAACTTACTTTCAATCGGTTGCGATGCTGCAGGGCCTTCCTTTCTTAGAATTGATTGAATACGCGCATACGTGTATTGAATAAACGGACCCGTGAATCCCTGAAAATCGATAGACTCCTGTGGGTTGAATATCATTTTTTTCTTGGAGTCCACTCGAAGTAAATAAAACTTTAATGCCCCCAAGGCCAGTGTATGGTAGAGTTTATTCAATTCAGCTGGATTGAAATCTTTCACTTTTCCCAACTCTTCTGTTTTTGCTCGTGCCACGGCTATCATCTCGGCTACCAAGTCATCTGCGTCCACTACTGTGCCTTCTCGGCTTTTCATTCTGCCGCTGGGCAACTCAACCATTCCATAACTCAAATGATAAATACCGTTAGCATACGGTTTTTTTAGTTTTTGCAAAATGAGTTGAAGTACTTTCATGTGATAGTTTTGCTCATCAGCTATCACATAAATACTTTTCTCATATTGATATTCTTGAAACTTTTGTTCAGCTAATCCCAGGTCCTGCGTGATGTAAACTGAAGTGCCATCTTTCCGTAGTACCAGCTTCTCGTCAAGGCCCTCAGGTGTTAGATCTATCCAAACACTTCCATCTTCCTTTTTAAAGAATACATCATCTTTTAATCCTTGCTCCACAAATTTCTTGCCTAGGAGGTACGTTTTGCTTTCGTAATATGTTTTATCAAAGTCAGCGCCAATTTCACGATAGGTTTCATCAAATCCCTTATAAACCCATTGGTTCATTCGATTCCACAGTTCTAACACATCTGGGTTACCCGCTTCCCAATCTTGTAATAATTGTTGCGTCGCTTTCATAATCGGCGCTTCTTTCTCGGCCTGTTCTTTGGTAAGTCCGGCAGTAATTCCTTCTTCTATTTGTTTTTTATGTGCCTCATTAAATTTCACATAGTAGTCGCCAACAAAATGATCACCTTTTTGTCCAACTGTTGTGGGGGTAGCGCCATTTGCAAAAAGCTGCCAAGCAATCATGCTTTTACAGATGTGAATACCACGGTCATTGACTACACAGCTTTTAGTCACATTATACCCTCTTTCCTTTAACAGCGCTGCAATGCTCCATCCTAGAAATATATTTCGTAAATGACCTAAGTGAAGGGGTTTGTTGGTATTTGGAGAAGAATACTCAACCATCACCAGCTTTTTGTTATCCGGGGCATTTCCAAACTGCAAGTTTGAGTAGGTGGCAGTAAGAAAGTCAAGCAAACAGTGATCCTGTAAGGAAAAGTTTAAAAACCCTTTGAGTAAGTTATAGGATTTAAAAAGATTACTGTGTTTTTCGCAAGAAGCATCGCCTATTGACTTACCAATATGCTCAGGATTGAGCTTGTATTTTTTAACTAATCCAAACAATACTAAGGTGTAGTCGCCCTCAAATTCTTCTTTTGTACGTTGAATGACTAGTTCGTTCTCGGTTATTGAAATACGAAGTGCATCTTGAATAACCTGTGCCAGAATATTTTTTATTGTTTGTTGTAGTAGCATATGTTGGATCTTTACAAAGGTAAAGGTCCCATTTGTCATTTTTAAAGGTTTCGATTACTTTGCGCACTATGAACCACTTGTTGGAAAAAGTTGCTGCAGGTTTTTGTTGTGTTATAGATTTTTTGCATCCTTTATTTCATCGGTTTATATCATTGCAAACGTTTCGGTATTTGGTTGCTGGTGGGGTTAATACTTTCTTGGGACTTTTCGTTTATTTTGGCTGTTATCAATACCTCTTTAAAGAAATCGTGTTGGACCTCGGGTTTTATGCCTTCAAAGCGCATACTGCTAGTCTTTTCGGCTCTTTTATTGTAACTTTTCCTGTTGGCTTCTATTTTGCACGTTATGTGGTTTTCGACAATTCTTTTTTAAGGACCAGGGTTCAGCTATTTCGTTACTTGATGATCTGTCTATTCAATCTTTTTTTGAATTATCTCCTGCTTAAAATTTTAGTGGAACTTTTAAACTGGCAAGCGCTGATTGCGCAGATTACCACTGTATTAATAGTAGTTACTTTCAGTTATGTGGCCCAACGTAATTTCTCTTTTAAATCCAAGAAAAAGCAGACAAATTGTTGATTTTCACCCCTTAATTACGTCAAAATTGCCTTTTTCCAGTCAAAACTGACAAAATTACACCTCTATTTGAATCGGCATAGGAGTTGCGTAGTGGTTAGTATTAAAAATTGAATAATGGGAAAAATAATTGGAATAGACCTTGGTACAACCAATAGTTGCGTTTCTGTAATGGAAGGTAACGAGCCAGTTGTGATTGCAAATGATGAAGGGCGCAGAACTACCCCCTCCATTGTAGCCTTCTTGAAAAATGGGGAGCGTAAAGTTGGTGATCCTGCCAAACGTCAGGCCATTACCAATCCTCAAAATACCATTGCGTCTGTGAAGCGTTTCATGGGACGCCGTTTTGATGAAGTTGGTGAAGAAATTACGCATTGGAGTTATAAAGTGGCAAAAGGTGATAATAACACAGTACGTATAGATATCGAAGGCCGCTTGTACACTCCACAGGAAATAAGCGCAATGGTACTTCAAAAAATGAAGAAAACTGCTGAAGACTATTTAGGTCAAGAAGTTACTGAAGCTGTTATTACGGTTCCAGCTTACTTTAATGATGCACAACGTCAGGCTACCAAAGAAGCTGGTGAGATTGCTGGCTTAAATGTTCGCAGGATTGTGAACGAGCCTACTGCAGCAGCGCTTGCGTATGGATTAGACAAAGCACAAACAGATAAACGAATAGCAGTTTTTGACTTGGGAGGTGGAACTTTTGATATATCAGTTCTGGAACTTGGAGATGGGGTATTTGAAGTAAAGTCCACCAATGGAGACACGCACTTAGGTGGAGATGATTTTGATAAAGTTATCATGGACTGGTTAGCGGATGAATTCAAAAAAGAAGAATCCATTGATCTTCGTAAAGATCCAATGGCGCTACAACGCTTGAAAGAAGCAGCTGAAAAAGCCAAGGTTGAGTTGAGTTCCTCAGCAGAGACTGAAATAAATCTTCCTTATATCACAGCAGTGGACGGTGTTCCAAAGCACTTGGTAAAAAAATTAAGCCGTGCTCGTTTTGAGCAATTGGCCGATACGCTTTTTGCTCGCTGTTTAAAACCCTGTGAAGCAGCATTAAAAGATGCGGGGCTTTCTACTTCACAAATTGATGAAGTTATTTTGGTAGGTGGATCTACACGTATTCCAAAAGTTCAGGAAATTGTTGAGAAATTCTTTGGTAAAAAACCAAACCGTGGGGTTAACCCTGATGAGGTGGTTGCCATCGGAGCAGGTATACAGGGTGCTGTACTCACAGGTGAAGTGAAAGATGTGTTGTTGCTGGATGTTACTCCACTTTCCTTGGGTATAGAAACAATGGGAGCTGTAATGACCACATTGATTCCTGCTAATACTACTATCCCAACTAAAAAATCTGAGGTTTTCTCTACAGCTAGTGATAATCAACCTGGAGTGCAAATCCACGTATTACAGGGCGAACGCAGTATGGCTAAAGACAATAAGAGTCTTGGAATATTCAATCTGGATGGAATTCCCCCAGCTCCACGCGGCGTTCCTCAAATTGAAGTAGTTTTTGATATCGACGCAAACGGAATTTTGCATGTAACTGCAAAAGATAAAGGAACCGGTAAGGAACAAAAGATTCATATTGAGGCTGGATCAGGTTTGAGCAAAGATGAAGTAGAGCGTATGAAGGCTGAAGCCAAGGCAAATGAAGCTACAGACAAAGCAGAACGCGATAAAGTTGATAAACTGAATCAAGCTGATTCTTTACTTTTTCAAACTGAAAAACAGTTGAAAGAATATGGAGATAAGATTCCTGCTGATAAAAAATCAGTGATTGAGCAGGCGGCAGAAAAATTAAAAGAGGCGCACAAAGCACAGGATTTGGCAGGGATAGATGCTCATTTAGCGGCTCTCAATACAGCTTGGACAGCTGCTAGCGAGGACATGTATAAAGCCACACAGGGAAATCCTCAGCCTGGCGCACAGCCTGACGGAGGAACGCAGCCCACTGAAGATGTAACTGATGTGCCTTTTGAAGAAGTAAAATAAGCTGACTTTTAGACCATGAAAGGCCTGTCCAATTGGATAGGCCTTTTTTTTATCTATTTGCCTGCTATACTTCTAAAAAGAATAGTTTTGTGCCGTTTTACTTTTTAACCCACCAATCAGGCACCGAAATGACTAACTCGTATTTAGACCTTGTAAAGCAAACTTTTAATTTCCCGCAAGAAGGAATTGAGGTTGAAGATGGTAATCTATACTTTAATGGCTTAAACTTGCGTGCGCTTATAGCAAAACATGGCACACCTCTTAAATTGACTTATTTACCTAAGATTGGTTCACAGATTCGTAAGGCTAAGTCCATGTTTGCAGCTGCTTTCAAGAAGCATAAATACGAGGGGAAATATCATTATTGTTATTGTACAAAAAGTTCTCATTTCAGTTTTGTGGTGGAAGAGGCGCTCAAGCACGAAATTCATCTAGAGACTTCTTATGCATACGATATTGAAATCATCAAAAAGTTGTATGTTAAGAAAAAAATCAATAAGGAAACCTTTATCATTTGTAATGGATTTAAGCAAAAAGGGTATACAAGAAGAATAGCCCAGCTGCTGAATAGTGGGTTTACCAATGTTATTCCTGTTTTGGATAATAAGGAAGAATTAAAAGATTACGCACATTCCGTAAAAGTCCCCTTCAAATTAGGTATTCGAATTGCAGCTGAGGAAGAACCCAATTTTCCTTTTTATACTTCTCGGCTGGGTATTCGTGCAAAAGATGTGTTAGAATTCTATGTGGATCGTATTGAGGGGTATGAAAGTAAGTTCCAATTAAAGATGTTGCATATTTTCTTGAATAAAGGAATTAAAGACGATATCTATTATTGGAGTGAGCTGAATAAAGTAGTCAATCTATATTGTCAACTGAAGAAAATCTGTCCTGAATTAGATTCTATTAATATTGGTGGCGGATTCCCCATCAAACATTCGTTGGGATTTGAATATGACTACCAATTTATGATCAATGAAATTGTACGTAACATTAAGGTGGCATGCAAGAAGGCCAAAGTACCCATGCCAAACATTTTTACAGAATTCGGAAGCTTTACAGTTGGAGAAAGTATGGCACACATTTTTAGTGTAACCGCCGAGAAAGTGCAAAATGATCGTGAGACTTGGTACATGATTGATTCTTCTTTTATTACCACACTTCCAGACACTTGGGGTATTGGTGAAAAATTCTTGATGCTTCCTGTCAACAAATGGGACCAAGATTATCAACGGGTTGTTCTAGGAGGAGTTACGTGCGATAGCCATGATTATTATGACTCAGAGGAGCACATTAATGAAGTTTTTCTTCCTAAAACAAATGGGACCAAAGAACCGCTTTATGTAGGCTTCTTTCATACCGGTGCGTATCAGGATCAAATCAGCGGGTATGGGGGTATTAAGCATTGCTTGATACCTTCTCCCAAGCATGTGATAGTAGGGCATGACAAGAACGGTAAATTGGTTGATTGGATGTATGCAAAACAGCAAACTGCGCAAAGCATGTTGAAAATATTAGGGTACTAATTTTTAAAAATGAAAAATATAGTTCTACTACTCCTTTCTCTTCAAATTAGTTTTTTTGTAACTGCGCAAAATGCGGTTGCGCTAAAACTCCCCAGTGGATTCACTTCGCAGGTTGTTACGCAAGAGCAGGGAAGGGTGAGACATATTGCCATAGCTCCCAATGGCACACTCTATTTGAAGTTAGAAAGATTGCGTAATGGATTTGGTATAGTCAGATTACGGGATCTTAATCAGGATGGAGTTTATGAGGATAGCCTACTTTTTGGAAATTATATTGGTACTGGAATTGCAGTAAAAAACCATTTTCTTTATGCCTCCTCAAATAATGCAATTTTTCGTTATGCACTTGATGCCGATTTTCAGCCAATTAATCCAACTGCGCCTGGTAGGCTAGTGTATGGTTTGGTAGATAAGGGACAGCATGCCTCTAAGTCTATTACGTTAGATAATGCCGGAAATATTTATGTAAACATTGGCGCTCCATCAAATATCTGTCAGGTCGAAGATAGGAAGGCCGGTTCTCCTGGAAGTATGCCCTGCCCAATTTTAGACTCTGCCGGGGGTATATGGCAATTTTCAGCCTCCTCGCTAGACCAAACATATGCTCAAGGGGTACGTTATGCTACAGGACTCAGAAATGTGGTTGGGTTAGACTGGAATAATGAAGTTAATGATCTCTTCGTGACTGTGCATGGCCGTGATTTACTATTTCAACACTTCCCGCAGCTTTACGATGCCAAAGCAGGCGCAGAGTTACCGGCAGAAACTTTCTATCGTCTTAAAAAAGGACAGGATGCAGGGTGGCCTTACGCCTATTGGGATCAATTCAAGAAAAAGAAGATACTTTCTCCGGAGTTTGGTGGAGATGGCATCAAAGAAGGGGCCCCTGATGCAATCGAACCTTTAATGGGATTCCCAGGTCATTTGGCACCCAATGCACTTTTATTTTATACTGGCTTACAATTCCCCAAACGTTACCGAAATGGTGCATTTATAGCTTTTCATGGAAGCTGGAATAGGAATCCTGAATTTCAAGAAGGATTTTACGTTGTTTTTGTCCCAATGAAAAATGGATTACCCACAGGAGAATGGGAAATATTTGCTGATGGTTTTACTGGAAAGGATAAGATAATGAGTCCGAGAGAAGCGAAGCACCGGCCCTGCGGACTAGCACAAGCTCCTGATGGCTCTTTGCTAGTAAGTGATGATGTTCGTGGTTGGGTTTGGAAAATTAGTTACCCTTCAAAATGAGTCCTATGCTACGTGTGATTTCAATTGCAATTTTTTGGATGTGTTTATCATCCACTGCTTACAGCCAAGGAAATCAATCCCCCAAATCTAGTATCGGGGCAACGGTATATCAGCAATATTGCATGTCCTGTCATCAAGCAGATGGTGGGGGAGTACCACGCATGACACCTTCTTTAATTTCTACTAGTTATGTTACAGGAGACAAAAAGAGATTGATAACAATATTGCTTCAGGGTCTCAATGAGCCTATTGTTGTAAATGATGAAGAGTATTATAACCCAATGGCTTCATTCTCATTTCTAACAGACCAACAGATTGCGGCTGTATTATCCTATATCCGAACAAATTTTGGAAATAAATCAACTGCTGTTTCAGCACAAGAAGTTTTACAATTAAGAAAGCAATTGTCTAGCAAAAAATAACCCCTCGTGGAAACGAGGGGCGGTAAACCAAAACCAACTGCTTATGAGAAAGAGATTCTTAATTTTATAGACAAAGAATAGACGCTTTTGGTTTAAAAATATTTCGAAAAATAACGCTGTAATTTGTGAAAGTTCTCTTAAAGCTGCTTAATGGAAATATCGGTTCATGTCTTCACTTTTTTTTATCTTTGCACTTCTAAAATTTAAAATATGTATCCTGCTGAAATAGTAATTCCTATGAAGGAAGAATTGACTGAAAGTGGTTTTGCTGAACTACTTTCCGCAAGTGAAGTTCATGATCAATTAAAAAAGGATGGTACTACACTAGTTGTGATTAATTCAGTTTGTGGTTGTTCTGCCGGTACCGCTCGCCCTGGTGTTTTGATGGCTGTATCTGCAAGCGAAAAAAAACCTGACTTTTTAACAACCAGCTTTGCTGGTTTTGATATAGAAGCTGTGAAAGCCGTTCGCGAACATTTGCTTCCTTATCCACCTTCTTCTCCTGCTATTGCCCTATTTAAAAATGGACAATTAGTTCATTACATTGAACGTCATATGATTGAAGGTAGATCTGCGCAAGCGATTGCAGAGAATTTGATTGCCTCTTTTCAGCAACATTGTAATTAATACAATATGTACCCTAACCTCTATTATGCCTTCAAGGATTTGATGGGGGTTGAATTGCCCTTTTTACGTTTTTTCAATACGTTTGGTTTTTTTGTTGCCATTGCTTTTGGTGCTGCAGCTACTACGCTTAATTATGAGCTGAGAAGAAAAAGTAAACAAGGACTATTTGTCCCTGAAGAAACTACCATTATTGTTGGCAAGCCCGCCAGTCTACAAGACATTCTTTTCAATTTCATACTTGGTTTCCTGCTTGGGTTTAAATTATTGGCATTATTCTTTTTAGCCAATGAGGAGATCGTTGACCCGCCAAGTTTTATTTTCTCTGGACAGGGGAATCTTCCTCTAGGAATTTTAGTTGGTTTATTTTTTGGAGTTATTAAATGGAGAGAAAAAGAAAAGCAAAAGTTAGAGAAGCCTGAGAAGAGAATAATTAGAGTTTGGCCAGAGGATCGGGTGGGGGACATTACATTATTAGCGCTAGTATTTGGATTAGCAGGTGCCAAATTGTTTGACATTTTTGAAAATTGGACTGACTTTTTAACCCGACCCGCTGATTATTTATTTTCTCCAGCTGGCTTAACTATGTATGGAGGCCTTGTTTGTGCTGCAATTGCCATAGCCATATTTGCTAAAAAGCATAAGATGGGTTTTTTAAACTTAAGTGATGCTATTGCGCCAGGTCTAATGTTAGCTTATGGAGTTGGCAGGTTGGGCTGCCATCTTTCAGGTGACGGTGACTGGGGAATTGTTAGTGAACTTACCTCAAAGCCGTTTTTCCTACCAGACTGGGCTTGGGCTTATACGTATCCCCATAACGTAATAGAGGCAGGAGTACCAATTGCCGGTTGCGAAGGCCCTTATTGTAATGCATTGCCTGCGGGTGTTTACCCTACATCTTTGTATGAATCCGTTGTTTCGATACTTCTATCTTTTGTCTTATTCTATTCAAAAAAGTATTTGAAAATGAGTGGCTATGTTTTCTCATTGTATTTGATATTCAATGGATTAGAAAGGTTTATTATAGAAAAAATCAGGGTTAATAATCAACTTGATTTCTTCGGTTTTCGACCCACCCAGGCTGAAGTGATTTCAACATTACTTTTTTTTACCGGTATAGCGCTGGCTATCTACATTAGTGGTAGACATAAAACTTCTGTAGAATCCTGAATCTCACTAGGAAAAGCACTGTTAATTTATGTAATTTTGCACACGTTCGAAAGAGATTTTTCGCCCTATTCGCCCGCCACCTTTAAATTTTCAAGTACATGCGGCAGCTAAAGATTGCTACCCAAATTACTAACAGAGATTCACAAGCAGTAGAAAAGTACCTGCAGGAAATTTCCAAGATTTCGATGATCACTCCTGAAGAGGAAACAACGCTTGCACAACGGATCAAAATGTTCAATAGAAATCCTATTGACTCGCAGCGTGCGTTGGATAAGTTGGTGCAGGCAAACTTACGATTTGTGGTTTCGGTTGCAAAACAATACCAACACCAAGGACTTTCTTTGAGTGATCTTATCAATGAAGGAAACTTGGGTTTAATTAAAGCAGCGCAGCGTTTTGATGAAACAAAAGGGTTTAAATTTATTTCTTACGCAGTATGGTGGATACGTCAGTCTATTTTGCAAGCATTGGCTGAGCAAGGTCGTCTAGTGAGGTTACCACAAAATAAAATTGGCACATACAATAAAGCTAACAAAGCCTATATGGCTTTTGAACAAGAGCATGAGCGGGAGCCCTCAACAGAGGAGTTAGCGGAGTTGTTAGAAATGAGTGAGACAGAGATTAATAATATTTTCCAAAGTAATACCAGACATACATCTTTAGATGCTCCTGTTCATGAAGCTGAAGATGTAGCTATGGGTGATTTATTAGAGGGAGGTGATGATACTGACGACGAGGTGATGAAGGACTCTTTAAGAAATGAAATTCGTCGCGTTTTAAAATCGCTATCTCCTCGTGAAGCGGAGATTGTAAATGCCTATTTTGGTTTAGATGGTGAAAATGGGGTGACTATAGAGCAAATTGGACAAAAATACGATTTAACAAAGGAGCGTATTCGTCAAATCAAAGAAAGAGCAATTAAGCGTTTACAAAAAGCTCGTTACAGTAGTGCACTAAAAGCTTATTTGGGTTAAGTCAATTCAATTCAATGCGCTTTTCATTCATAGGGTTGTTGATTTCTTTTCTATGTATTTCTTGCGAAAGAGAAATCACTTTTCAACTGGATCAGCCTACTCCTAAATTAGTGGTTGAGGCCTTCATAGAAAATGGTGAGCCTCCCATTGTTTTTCTCACATCAAGTCTTGCCTACTACTCAACTGTAAGCCTGCCAATACTAAATGCAAGTCTTGTTAAGGATGCGGAGGTTTCAATTGAATTTTCTGGTAGGCGATTTCCACTTAGGGGATTTGCTAACAATGCGTCCACTGGTTTAATCGGTTTCTATTATACAGTTGACTCGATTGCTCAAGAGCCTGCGCTTCGAGGTGTTTTAAGAGGCAATTATACTTTGCAAATTCGATGGAAAGGGGTAGCGTATACTGCCACTACAACCATACCTGATACAACTCGTACTATTGATTCTATTTTTTGGAAAATTCCTCCACCTGGCAACCCTCCTGGTAAAGCTGCTGTGTATGTTCGTGCCAAGGATAGACCTGGATTTGGGGATTATATCCGATACTTCACTAAGCAGAATAGTGGCCCCTTTTTGCCGGGATTAAATTCTGTATTTGATGACCAGGTCATAGACGGTACTTCCTATGAAGTACAAGTTGAAAGAGGGGTATTCAGGACCGGACAACTAGAGGAGGGGTACAGCTTGTTTGATAGAGGTGATACGGTGCATTTCAAACTCTGCGCTATTGATAAAGCCACTTATGATTTTTGGCGAACTACTGAATTCAATTTCGCAAGTATAGGAAACCCATTCTCTTCCCCCACGCGTGTGCTTTCTACAATTTCTAATGGGGCCCTGGGTTATTTTGGCGGATATGCAGTTCAGTATCGAAGACTTTTAATTCCTCGCTAATATCTCAATTCTATTTCCGTCTTTCCGTGTAATTTAGCGCCATTAGGTTTTTTAATTAAACTAACATGGAAACGATCGAAACAGTTCAATGCCTGATTATTGGTTCAGGACCTGCTGGATATACGGCAGCTATTTATGCTAGCCGCGCAGGTTTAAAGCCTGTCCTTTATCAAGGATTGCAACCAGGTGGCCAGCTAACCATTACCACTGAAGTAGAAAATTATCCGGGATATCCTGACGGGATACAAGGACCTGAAATGATGGTAGGTTTCGAGAAACAAGCTGCCCGCATGGGTGCTGATATTCGCTATGGGTTAGCTACAAAAGTTGATTTTACTGGCCCCATTCACAAAGTGCAAATTGATGAGGATAAATGGATAGCGGCTCATACTGTAATCATTTCTACGGGAGCATCCGCAAAGTGGTTGGGATTAGAAAGTGAACAACGGTTAAATGGATTTGGAGTTAGCGCCTGTGCAGTTTGTGATGGTTTCTTTTTCAAGGGTAAAGTGGTAGCCATAGTAGGTGCCGGAGATACCGCTGCAGAGGAAGCTTTATATCTTTCTAAAATCTGTGCGCAAGTTCATATGATAGTCAGACGTGGAGAAATGCGCGCCAGCAAAGTGATGCAGGCGCGTGTAATCAGTACACCTAATATTACCATTCACTGGAATTCGGAAACAGAAGAAATTCTGGGGGATGCAAAAGTGGAAGGTGTCCGTCTCTTCAATAATAAAACAAGCGAGAAAACGGAAATTTCTGTAAGTGCATTTTTTGTTGCCATTGGACACTCTCCTAATTCAGCCATTTTTAATGATTGGATTACTATGGATAATACCGGTTATATTTTAACTACTCCCGGCACCAGCCGTACTAATATACCCGGTGTTTTTGCCGCAGGTGATGTACAGGATAAAACTTATAGACAAGCTGTAACTGCTGCAGGTAGTGGGTGTATGGCCGCCTTGGATGCAGAACGTTATTTAAGTGCCTTAGCTGTACATTAAAACAGTCTCATGGAAAAAAGTGTAATGCAGGTAAAGCTTGAGCAGGTATTGTTTTATGCGAAGCATGGGTTCTATCCCGTAGAATCAAAGACGGGGGGGCAATTTGTTGTAGACCTTACTGTGGCTTATCCAATACAAACTGATGTCACAAATGCTTTTAATGAATTGCAACAAACAGTTGACTATGTCAGTCTCTATACACTTGTAAAAAATAGGATGGCTATCGAAACTCCATTGCTGGAAACAGTGGTAATTGATATTGTAGATTTGATACGGCATACATTTTCACAAGTCAATTTCATTGAAATAAAATTGACAAAACTGAATCCGCCTATACCCGGCTTTCAGGGAAACACGGCCGTTCAGTATAGTTGGGAAGGTTAAATTTTCTTTCCTTTCCACCGATTACTACGCAAATAAAGCAAGGAGGGGATTAGCAATGAGAGCCAGTAGATCCATTCACTCATCCAACCCACCGATAATGAGAGCTGAAAATACTCCAGTGTAAGATAAATATAGATACAGTAGTTAACAATGGCACCCACTTCTATAAGGAAAGTTATTCTAGTGTTGCCGGAAGCGGTTACGGTGTTCAGCAAAACGGTTGCTATGCATGATAGTAATAAGGCTGTAGTTACTACTCGAAGTACTGGAATGGCCTCAGCTACAAAAAGAGGGCCCTGTCCAAAAAGCGAAAGAAATACACTGGGAAAAAGGTTGATAAAAAGTACTACCACTAGCACAGTTGAAAAACTAAGCCGTATAATCTTTTTGATTAATCCAATTGCTTCTTCCTGACGACCCTGTCCAATTATATTGCTAACCATTGAATTTGCGGTAGCTGCAAAAGCCCAACAAAAACAACCAAATACTCCAAAAATATTTCGCATCACATTTGAAACTTTCAGTGCCATACTACCTTGATGCTCGACTAGTAAGAAAAAATATTGCCAGCTAATAATGCTAATGGCATGTTGAAACATCAATGGAGCGGATACGGTGAGAATGGAACGTTGTGCTTCAGCATTCCAATAGAGTTTGGTAAAAAGACTAAATTGTTTTGTGATTCCTTTTCGACTAATTACCCAAAAGATGACAAACATTCCAATTGCTTCAGATAGAATCGACGCAATGGCCGCTCCATTGAATCCAAGCGGGGAAATGACGCCAAAACCAAAAATGAGAAGATAATCCAATAATACATTTGAGCTGGCTTCCGCTATGGTGCCAGCTACTAAATAGCGAGATTGGTTAGTGCCGACAAGAAGCGCGTTTCTAAGTTGATAGACATACAGAAAAGGCAGTCCCCATATTCTTATTTGTAAAAAAGTAATTGCTTTTTCTAAGATGATTGGATCTTTAATGATAATTCCAAAAAGTATTGGGGTGAGGGTGTAAGTGAGTACTATTCCTGTTATGGCAAGTAATAGTCCAATAATAATACCTTGACTGAAGAGCTTACCAATCTCATCAGGTTTGTTTTCGCCGGCTCGTCGTGCAATCAAGGTCTGTAGCCCATTGTTTAACCCATAACCAATAGCTGCAAAAATTAAATAATAGACCCCCGTTATGCCTGCTACTGCTAATGCGGCAGCATCAGCAGCAAAATGGCCAAGAAATATATTATTGATAACAAAGTTTAATTGGGGGATTAGAATAGCCAGGCTGATGGGGAGAGCCATTTTTATAATGGCTTTATTACTTACCTCGACTTGAAGGGAGGGAGATGATGTAGGTTGCATGCTTGCGACAAACCTACAATTATTTAATTTTAAGTATCATTGCAATCTTCAATTATTATTGTGACTCCTCTTTTTGCCTACCAATCTGAACAGCAGACTGCTGAAAAGTTGACACTCTCTCTATTATTTGGTCAACATCTGGCAGCTTATTTGTGGATTGATGCCAATTCACAAAAAGCACTAAAAGGCGCATTTTACCAAATTAGCCATTGGAATTCAGGGGATTTCATAGATGAATTTTTAGCTAACTGTTTACCAAGTTCAACTCCTTCATTTAGTGTTCAAGTTTGCTTTGATGCCCCTCAACTGGTTCAAATGCCTATTGTACAGTATGATCGTTCAAAATTAGATTCATTGCAAAGAGTAGCATATCCGTACAACCCCGAATTGCTTTTTTTACACGAATCTTTTGCATCCTCGCAACTATACCTGAGCTATGCTGTGCCGGTTAATTTGTTTAATAAAGTAACATCTCAATTCCCTGATCTCAACTATTTTCACGCAGCCAGGATACTGCTAAAAGAGCATCATACAAACAATGATGCGGGTTGTTTTTTTGTTCACATTGGAATTGCGCAGCTTTCTGTTGTATTATACAGGGGAGATCGGTTGCTTTTTCATGGCTATTTTGATTATCAACATGAGATGGATGCCCTTTATTATTTGTTGAAATTAGCTGCTGCACATGATATTTCTACAACTTCTTTACAGATCTTGGTGGCAGGTCTTATTGACCCGTCTTCTAGGTTATATGAAGAGTTTTCAAATTATTTCTTACATGTAGTGCCTTTTGCAAACGCCATTCAGTTTGCCGAGGAGGCCCCATCTCCTCACTATTTTGCATTACTTAGTAATCATTCTTTATGCGTATCATAAGTGGACGATTGGGAGGAAGGAGATTTATGCCGCCCACGCATATGCCGCATACCCGTCCTACCACTGACATTTCCAAAGAGGGACTTTTTAATATAGTACAGCATCGTCTAGATTTTTCTACTATTCATACACTTGACTTATTTGCTGGTACAGGCAGCATTAGCTATGAGCTTGCTTCCAGAGGTGCTCCACAATTGACATTGGTGGAGAAGGATTTACAACAAGTTCAGTTTATAAAAAAAACGCTAGCTACTTTTCAAATTCAAAATGCCACAGTAGTGAAGCAAGATGTATTTCAATTTCTGGAGAATTGTACGCAAACATTTGATTTTATTTTTGCTGGGCCTCCTTATGCACTAACCACTATTGACGACTTACCTCGTATTATTATCAGTAAGGGCCTTATTTCGCCAGGCGGGCTTTTTGTCTTAGAACATACTCCGCGCAACGATTATCATGTATTTCCTGGATTTGAGCGGGAGCGTAACTATGGTACAACTGTTTTTAGCTTCTTCGTACCTTAGCGCTAGTCATGTTCTATACTTTTTTCTTACGTTCTTTCAGGCTTTTGCTTTTGCCATTTTCTATATTATTTTGGCTTATTCTATTTTTTCGTTCATTTCTTTACCAAAAGAAATGGTTGCGCTCTGCTACTTTTGGATTGCCGTTAATTACGGTGGGCAATTTGGCGGTTGGAGGAACCGGAAAGTCTCCGCTAATTGAATATCTTATAAATCTTTTACAAACTAATTACAAGGTTGCTACTTTAAGTAGGGGATACCGACGAAGAACAAGGGGTTATGCCTTTGCAAAGCCTGATGTGACAGCACTTGAGATTGGAGATGAACCTCTTATGCTATATCGGAAATTCCCCAAGGTTGCGATTGCCGTGGGTGAAGAAAGACTGCTAGCGATACCCGAATTACTACATGATTTCCCTTCAACAGAGGTTATTTTATTGGATGATGCATTTCAACACCGTGCTATCCAAGCTGGGCTAACAATTTTGCTAACCGAACATTCTAATTTATTTACGCGTGATTTCTATTTACCTACTGGAGATTTGCGCGATCTGAAAAGCCGTTATAAGGAAGCCGATATAATTGTTGTAACTAAGTGTGATCCATTTCTGTCTTTGGAAAGCAAAAAAAGTATAGTCTATGAACTTAAACCCTTGCCATCGCAAAAAATCTTTTTTACTAAATTAACATATGGGGATCCTTATCATCTACTATCCAAGCAACCCATTCAATTTGACGCTAACACTGAAGTACTGTTAGTCACTGGTATTTCAAATCCAACACCTCTAAAAAAATGGGTTGAGCATAATACCTCATATTATCGCCAATTACAGTATCGGGATCACCATATTTTTACTGCTGATGACCTAAAAGAAATGCTACAAGAGTTTAATAAACTCACTCCTGGTAAAGGGATATTGCTGACTACGGAGAAGGATGCTGTTCGTCTAGAAAAGTTTGAAAAGACTGTTCAGGACCTTCCATTTTTTGTTATTCCAGTTTGTCATGAATTTATGTTTAATGAAAAAGAGGAGTTTGATAAATCTGTGAATAACTTCATTGAAAATTTTTATAAGCGTAGTTGAGTATGGGAAGAAAGAATTCAAAAAAGAAAACGAAGGGCCGGGGAGCTGCTACAGCCTCATTTCTCGTAAAAGGTACCTTAGATGTATCACGAACAGGAATGGGGTATGTGGCTGTAGATGGATTGGCAGACGACATTCTTATAAGACCTGCAGATTTCAACAGTGCCCTTCACGGTGATCTGGTAGCTGTTGCCATTCGTGAACGTAAGCCTGCTGGTAATCGGATGAAAGGTATTGTGAAATCTGTTTTGAAAAGGAAACGTGAAGAGTTTATTGGTCTAATTCAAATAGGAAAAGGTTTTGCTTTTCTGGTTGTAGAAACGGATAAGCCTATGCCAGATTTTTTTATTCACCATACTGATTTAAAAGGGGCAAAGCATGGCGAACGAGTTTTGGCACGGGTGACTAACTGGTCTACAGCTCATGATAAAAGGCCACAAGCCAAAGTCGTAACCATTTTAGCACCGGAACAACTTCATGATGTCGCTATGAAGGATATTTTGCTAGAGGCTGGTTTCTCACTACAATTTTCAGACCAAGCGGTGGAGGAATCGTTGCGTATTTCAGCAGCTATCTCCTCCCAAGAAGCAGCGACACGGAGAGATTTGAGAGGTATTTGCACGTTTACTATTGACCCACTTGATGCTAAAGATTTTGATGATGCCTTGTCTTTTCAGCTACTTCCATCAGGCAACTACGAAATTGGGATACATATTGCAGATGTTAGTCATTATATCGAAGAGGGAGGGGATCTAGACCAAGAATCTTACGCACGTGGCACTTCAGTCTATTTACCTGATCGAGTAAACCCCATGCTGCCTGAAAATATTTCAAATGTTTTGTGCTCGCTTCGTCCGCATGAAGATAAATTAACATTTTCCGTTATTACTGAGATAAATCAAAGTGGACAATTGGTAAAGAAATGGATGGGAAAAACGGTGATACATTCTTGTCATCGATTTACCTACGAGGAGGTGCAAGCTATTCTAGAAGAAAAAGATGGGTTATATAATAAAGAGTTGCTCCAATTACATGTGTTTGCTCAACAAATGAGAACATTACGTATAAGTAATGGGGCTATAAATTTTTCTTCACAAGAGGTGCGATTCAAGCTCAATGAAGCCGGAGATCCCGTGGGAATCATGATCAAGGAGAGTAAAGAATCTCATCAATTAATTGAAGAGTTTATGCTGCTAGCCAACCGGATAGTTGCGGAAAAAATCGCCACCTCTCCACTAGATGGAAAACCCATTCCTTTCCCCTTTAGAATTCATGATGATCCAGACGAGGAGCGATTGATCCCATTTATGAATTTTGCCAGGAAATTTGGACATGCCTTTGATCAGTCTTCACCTGCAGCTGTAGCTGCGTCATTCAATAAATTGTTAGCAGCTGTTAATGGAAAGCCCGAACAACATGTTCTAGAGCAATTAGGTATCAGAACAATGGCAAAAGCAAGATACACAACTAAGAATGTTGGTCACTATGGACTTGGGTTTGATCACTATTGTCATTTTACTTCTCCGATCCGTCGTTATCCGGATATTTTGGTACATCGCATTTTGTATTCTCTATTATCCGATAAGCCGAAAATGGATAAAAAAATGGAAGAAAAGTGTAAACACACTAGCGATCGTGAGCGAGCCGCAATGGAGGCGGAAAGGGCTGCTAATAAATACAAGCAAGTGCAATACATGCAGAATTTTTTAGGTGAAGAATTTGAGGGGGTTATTAGTGGCGTTGCACACTTTGGATTTTGGGTGGAAACTGTTGAACACAAGTGTGAAGGGCTTGTTCACCTAAATTCGCTGAGTGAGTATGATGATTTTAGACACATTGAATCGGATTATTCTTTAGTAGGCCTACGAAGTGGAAGAAAATTTAGGATGGGGGATAAGCTTTGGATAAAAGTAGTGGCTGCAAATCTTACAAAACGCCAATTGGATTTTGAGTGGGTCTTAGCAGCTGAAAAATCAAAGTGAACTGATACATAGCTGATAAAAATCTGCTAACTTTCCACCATGCAATCCTTTGCTCAGTTAGCCGACCAATTCAATCAATTTTTTGATCGAGATCATTTTCCGTCCTCACCTACAAGCTTATACGAGCCAAACCGTCATTTCTTACAATTAGGAGGTAAGCGAATACGTCCATTGTTATGTTTGATGGGAAATGAACTCTTTTCCTCTATTCACCCATCAACTTGGGAGGCTGCCACTGCGATTGAGCTTTTCCACAACTTTACGCTCATTCACGATGATATCATGGATAAGGCACCACTTCGAAGAGGGGTACAAACAGTTCATGAAAAGTATGGAAATAACACGGCTCTCCTGGCGGGTGATGTAATGATGATAAAAGCTTATTCATACTTAAGCAAAGTACCTGCCGCTTCATTACCTGCCATACTTTCATTGTTTAATAAAACTGCTATTGAGGTTTGTGAAGGGCAGCAATTAGATATGGATTTTGAAAAGCAAGTAGAGGTATCCTTTGCTTCTTATTTAGAGATGATTGAAAAGAAAACATCGGTGTTATTAGCCGCTGCTTTAATGATAGGTGCAATTCTTGGAGGCGCCAGTGAAAGGAATCAGCATCTTTTGTATTCATTTGGATTGAAGCTTGGACTTGCATTCCAGGTACAAGATGATTATCTGGATGCTTTTGGTGATCCATCTAAATTTGGAAAATTGGTAGGAGGAGATATTTTGGCAGATAAAAAAACCTTTCTTTTAATACATGCCTTGGATACGGCTGATACAAGTGCAAGGGAGAGATTACAATATTGGCAAGGGCGTCAGGATGAAAGTAAAATTGCTGAAGTATTATCTATTTATAAGAGCTGTCAAATTGATGAATGGGCGTTGCAATTAAAACAGCAGTTTCTTGATCAAGCCCTATCAGATCTTGACCAAATTGCTGTAGTGTCCTCTAGGAAGCAACCGCTATTATCATTGGCCGATTACTTGATTCAACGTCAGGTTTAAAATTTTAACCACTATTTATGGCAGGATTATTCAGAAAAAAATCCCTTTCACTATTACAACATCAGGATGAAAGCACGTTAGCTGGCAAGGGGCTACGTAAAGTGTTAGGTGTTCGAGATCTTACTTTTATGGGTATTGCCGCTGTAATTGGGGCTGGAATCTTTTCAACCATTGGATCTGCTGCCTATCAAGGAGGACCCGGTATTTCAATTTTATTTATTATTACTGCAATAACCTGTGGATTTTCAGCATTATGTTATGCTGAATTCGCAAGCCGAGTTCCGTTGGCTGGAAGTGCCTATACCTATTCCTATGTTGTATTTGGTGAAATGATCGCATGGATAATTGGTTGGGCGCTAATATTAGAATACGCCATTGGGAATATAGTAGTAGCTATATCCTGGAGTGGATATTTTAATAACCTTTTAGTGCATTTATTGCATATTGAATTGCCATCATGGATGTTAGTGGATCCCGTTACGGCTACATCCGCTTATAAACAAGCGGTTGCGGCACTTTCCAATGCTGATTCGTTCAATACATCGCAACTCGAATCATTTCGTTTTGCAAAAGAGGCTTATGAAGCAGCACCCAAGTTGGGGCAAACCCCACTTTTTTTCAATTTACCAGCTTTTATAATTGTTGCACTGGTTACTTATTTGGCTTATGTTGGCATTAAAGAAAGTAAGCAAGGGACTAACTTAATGGTGCTTTTCAAGGTAGCGGTAATACTTTTTGTCATTGGTGCCGGTGCTTTTTATGTAGACACTAACAATTGGACGCCTTTTATGCCAAACGGAATTGCTGGGGTTCTGAAAGGAGTTTCGGCAGTATTCTATGCTTACATTGGGTTTGATGCTATTTCTACTATGGCAGAGGAGTGTAAAAACCCCCAACGAGATTTACCAAGGGGTATGATCAATTCGTTGGTAATCTGTACTGTGTTGTACATCGCTATTGCGCTTGTTTTGACAGGAATGGAGCATTATGCACTATTTGAAGGAATCACCGATCCACTTGCATTTGTATTTGAAAAGAGAGCGCCCTGGATTGAAAAAATTGTATCAATCAGTGCGGTTGTAGCTACTACGTCCGTATTAGTTGTTTTTCAAATTGGGCAACCTAGAATTTGGATGAGCATGAGTCGCGACGGTCTACTACCGGCTAAATTCCAATCGCTAAATAAATACCAGACACCAGGTTTTGCAACCCTGGTAACTGGCATAATAGTAGGCGTTGGGGCCCTTTTCTTACAAGCTGGATTAGTAACAGATCTAACCAGTATCGGTACCTTATTTGCTTTTGTACTTGTTTCGGGTGGGGTGCTATTTCTTCCAAGAGTTGAGAAAAAAGCGGGGCAATTTAAATTGCCAGATTGGAGTGGGCGATATTTGATTCCTGCTTTTTATATTGTTTTTCTTTTTCTTAATCTCGCCAGAATTAAATTAGCTTTTGAGGCAATACAATCTGGATCTTCAGATGGCGTATTATTGATTCTTTATTTCTTAATCAGTTTGTTAATTGTATTTTTTACAGCTATAAAGAACTTGGCATTTATTCCAGTGATGGGTGTATTATCCTGCTTATACTTATTAGTTGAAATTCCAATTACAAGCTGGAAATGGTTTTTTGTTTGGATGTTGGTAGGTTTGATTATTTATTTCTCATATGGCAAAAAAAATAGCAAACTAAACGCTAAATAAACTACTGTTTTGTTTTGTAAGCTTTCGAGTTGAACGGATTTATCGTTTTAGCATGAGAGAAACGCAAGCGCAATATCACTGGCAAAATTTAGAATCAGTAAAGTATGCGCTGGATAATAGCATGATGCCTCACCAGCAAGTGAAACAATTGATTAGTGCCATTGATACCTTGCAGCGTGATTTACAGGAGGGGTTACGGATTGATACAATTCCTCCCAAATAGCGCAATTAATTTGGTTGTATCTTTGCAATGCTACAGGCCAGGTCTTCGACTCCTTTTGGAGTAGGAAAGTCCGGACAGCAAAGTGCAGTGCACCGGTGAATAGCCGGGCGTCAGTTTACTGATGACAGCAAGTGCCACAGAAAATAACTGCCTTTAGCAATAAAGGTGAGGATGAAAACGTGGGGTAAGAGCCCACGGCTCTTGATGGTAACATGGGGAGCGGGTAAACCTTGCACGCTGAAATGCCACGTATAGTAACCATTGAAGGCTGCACGCCTGAATGCTGAAAGGCATGGTTACAGGGTAGGCAGCTTGACCGATGAGGTAACTCATCTGGCAGATAAATGAAGGCCCTCGACAGAATCCGGCTTACAGGCCTGTAGTTTTTTTATTCCTTTTATGAAATACCAGGTTGGTGACAAGATATTATTACTTCACTCCCAAGAAGAAGGAATTATCCTCGAGATTTTAAGCCAGGAAATGGCTAGAATTGAGGTAGATGGGATTGATTTCCCTGTGTATTTAGATCAAATTGATTTTCCGTACTACTACAATTTTTCAAAAAAAAATCAACCTGCTTTTCCGGGGGTAGGAAAAGGTTCAAGCTCGCTTTCAGCAATACCAAAAGAAAAAGGTAGTGGAAGAAAAAATGAGTTGGATGGAGGCTTATCAATCATTTTTTTTCCTGTAATTGATAACGCCGAGTCTGCATTTTTAGTAACGCATTTCAAAGTTTATTTATCAAATCAAATGCCCTTATCATTTTCATTTTCTTATTCCTTTAAAAAAAAGGGGCAGCTACTATGGAGTATGGACGGCGCCAGTCAATCGGAAACTGATTTTTATTTACATGATATTTTATTCGAAGATTTAAGTGATAATCCAGTCTTCAATTTTACATTTAATCTGGTTGGTGCTTCTTCCAGATTTCAAGATCAGCTAACCACTTCTGTGAAATTAAAACCTCGACAATTGTTTGAGCAGTTAGAAAATGTCCGTACACAGAAGTTAGCTAGTTTTTCAATTTCAATTATTGATAACTATCCTGAAAAAGATACTCTTTCGTTGGCCACTCCTGTTACTATAAAACCCACTGTTGGCATATCGCCAACCTCAGCACTACACCAGCAGGATTTCATAGATTCTTTTTCGCATATTGTGGATTTACACATTGAAAATCTTTTGACTGATTGGAAGGGGCTGTCAAATTTTGAAATTTTACAAACACAACTTGCACATTTTGACAAAGTGGTTGAACGAACCATACGAAATCAACAGCCAACCTTGGTGGTGATACATGGCGTAGGTGAAGGAAAGTTAAAAAGCGAAATACATCAGCTTTTGCGTCAAATGAAGGAAGTGCATTTTTTTGAAAATAGGTATGACCCTCGTTTTGGGCTAGGAGCCACCACGATTCATTTTCAATATTAATCAACTACTTTTGCAGTATGACAATTGAGAAATTACAGGATATGCGGTCCCGCGTAACCGGGATAAGGAGGTTTCTTTGACGTCGAGAACCGACTTCAAAAAATTACACAAGACAAACAACTTTCGCTAAGTCCTGGTTTTTGGGACGATAATAAGCGCGCCACCGAAATAGTGAAGAGTATCAAACTCAATGAATATTGGGTGGGTTTTTATTCTTTAGCAGAACAATCTGTGGATGATTTTGCTGTACTTTTTGATTTCTGGAAAGCAGGAGATGCAGCGGAGGGTGAAACCCAGGAAGCCTATGACAAAGCACAAGTTTTGCTTGATGATGCAGAGTTTAAAGCAACTTTGAACGAACATGAAGATGAATTACCCGCAGTTCTACAAATCAATTCTGGTGCAGGTGGGACTGAAAGCCAGGATTGGGCTGAAATGCTTGCTAGAATGTACCGCATGTATGGTGAAAAGCAAGGATGGAAAGTTACTGAGCTAGATTGGGTATGGGGCGATGGTGCAGGTATTAAAACGTGTACGTTGCAGTTTGAGGGGCCATTCGCGTATGGGTTTTTAAAAGCTGAGAGTGGCGTACACAGACTGGTCCGTATTTCTCCTTTTGATAGTAATGCTCGAAGACACACTTCCTTTTCATCAGTATTTGTATACCCGTTAGTCGACGATACCATTCATATTGATATAAAAGAAGCTGACGTGAAAATGGAGACTGCGCGTAGTGGGGGCGCAGGTGGTCAAAACGTTAATAAAGTTGAAACAAAAGTAATGTTGACGCACCTACCTACTGGAATTGTGGTGGTTTGCCAAACCGAGCGATCACAACTGGGTAATCGTGAAAAAGCCATGACCATGTTAAAAAGCCGTCTTTACGAGGAAGAGTTACAAAAGAGAAATGAAATAAGAGATGCTGTAAACAGTACTAAGAAAAAAATCGAGTGGGGGAGCCAAATCCGTAGCTATGTTTTTCATCCCTATAAAATGATTAAGGATCATCGAACTGATTTTGAGGTAGGTAACGTACAGCCTGTTATGGATGGAGAGTTGGATGGTTTTATCAAAGCGTTTTTGATGAGCGAAAAAGACAATAAGCAGTCTTAAGTTTTGTACCTTTATTTACAACCATAAACACCTTTTATGTCATTGGGAACCTTTTCTTATCCATTACCAGTTAATGAGCCTGTTTTGAATTATGGACCAGGCTCGCCCGAGAAGATTCGATTGAAAGTGGCACTCAAAGAATTGAAATCACAGGTTGCAGATATTCCACAATACATTGGCAGTAAAGAAATTCGTACGGGTAATAAAATTGCTATACACCCTCCCCACGAGAAAAAGCACTTGCTGGGGTATTTTCATAAAGGTGAAGCAAAGCATGTGAAGCAAGCCATTGATGCGGCGTTAGCAGCAAAACAAGGTTGGGCTAATCTTTCCTGGGAAAATCGCGCACATATTTTCTTAAAAGCAGCTGATTTGTTGGCCACTAAATACCGTCCTTATATCAATGCCGCTACTATGCTTGGTCAAAGCAAAAATGCATTCCAAGCGGAAATTGATGCAGCTTGTGAATTGATTGATTTTTTACGTTTCAATGTTCATTACCTCAGTGAAATTTACAAACAGCAACCTATTAGTAGTCCTGGCATTCATAATCGGATGGAATATCGTCCACTTGAGGGCTTTGTGTTAGCTATTACTCCGTTCAATTTTACGGCAATTGGAGGAAACCTTCCTGCCTCTGCTGCGCTGTGTGGTAATGTAGTGGTATGGAAATGCGCCTACACACAAATTTATTCTGCACAGCTAACCTTACGTATTTTAAAAGAGGCAGGATTGCCTGACGGAGTTATTAATTTGATTTATGTAGACGGGCCTTCAGTTGGTGAAGGTTGTTTTACTAATCCAGATTTTGCAGGGGTGCATTTCACTGGGTCTACGCAGGTTTTCAATGCAATGTGGGAAACAATCGGGAAAAATATTGGCCGGTATAAATCTTATCCACGTATAGTTGGTGAAACAGGAGGTAAGGATTTTGTGTTGGCGCATAAAAGTGCAGATCCAGATATTTTAGTAACCGCCCTGCTACGTGGCGCATTTGAATTCCAAGGACAAAAATGCTCTGCAGCTTCCAGAGCATACATTCCCTCAAATATCGCAGAGGAAGTAAAAAAGAAACTCATTGCCGGTGTGCGTCAATTTAAAATGGGATCAGTTGAGGATTTTTCAAATTTTATTAATGCGGTAATTGATGGCAAAAGCTATCAAACCATTAAAAATTATATCGAAAAGGCTAAGAAGGATCCAGCGTGTAAAATTTTGGTAGGGGGTAAGTGTGACGATAAAGAGGGCTATTTTGTACAACCTACTATTATTGAAACAAAGAATCCCAAGTCTACTACCATGTGCGAAGAGATCTTTGGACCCGTACTAACACTTTATGTTTACCCTGCAGGAAATTTCGAAAAAGCGTTATCGTTAGTGGATTCAACTTCACCCTACGCACTTACTGGTTCAATTATTGCGCAAGATCGAGAAGCCGTAGCGATAGCCACTGAAAAACTAAGGCACGCAGCTGGTAATTTTTATATAAATGATAAACCAACGGGAGCGGTAGTGGGACAACAACCTTTTGGTGGAGGTCGGGCATCTGGTACAAATGATAAAGCGGGTTCTCATTTAAACCTTTATCGTTGGTTAAGCGCTCGAACAATTAAAGAAACCTTTAATCCTCCCACTGAGTTTAAATATCCCTTTCTTCAAGAAAAGTAAAATAATTTTTGTGCAGGTTATAGTTAATCATACTAAAGTATTTGAAACGCTTGATCAATTAGCAAAGTCTATTTCAGCTGCAAACCCTGATTTCTCTTCTACTGTTATAGTAGGAATTCAGCAGGGTGGTGCAGTAGTATCTGAGTATTTGTATGAGCGGCTGCTTAAGCAAAACCCTCATGCCAGCGCACTTAAACATGGGAAATTGGATATCACTTTTTATCGGGACGATGTTAGGAATAAAATACTTGCTCCTGATACTATGCACTTGCCTTTTACAATAGAGGGTAAAACAGTCATTTTAGTGGATGACGTTCTCTTTACAGGCCGTACCATTAAAGCAGCACTGGATGCACTTTTTGATTATGGAAGACCGGCGCGTGTTCAACTTTGCGTGTTGGTAGATCGGAAAGAGCACCGACAATTCCCAATTCAACCTGACTATACGGGCATGGCTATTCCCTCCAAGCCAAGTGACAAATTGAAATTAATTATTACACAGAACAATGAGCCTCAAGTAGTTCTGCTAAATCAATAATTTCCCTTAATTTTGTTTTTTAATGCAACTATCCACCAAACATCTGCTGGGCATTAAAAATCTTACAGCCGAGGACATTACCCTTATTTTATCAACGGCACAACAGTTTAAAGAAGTTTTACAAAGACCTGTAAAAAAGGTTCCTTCACTTCGTGAAGTAACAGTAGTAAATCTTTTTTACGAAAACTCTACTCGAACTCGTATTTCTTTTGAATTAGCAGAGAAAAGATTAAGCGCTGATACTATAAATTTTACTGCCGGAGCCTCCTCTGCTGCAAAGGGAGAAACATTATTAGACACTGTCAACAATATTTTATCCATGAAAGTGGATATGGTGGTAATGCGTCATAGCGCCAGTGGTGCACCTCATTTTTTAGCAGAACATATTCCTGCTGCAATTATTAACGCAGGGGATGGTATTAATGAGCACCCTACACAAGCCTTACTTGATGCCTTTTCGATTCAGGAGAAAACAGGTTCTCTTGCTGGAAGAAAAGTGGCTTTAATAGGAGACATTATGCATAGCCGCGTGGCGCAAAGCAATATTTATCTGTTAAAAAAAATGGGTGCATCCGTTGTGGTCTGTGGGCCACCTACCTTAATCCCCAAACATATATCCCAGGCACTGGGTGTTGATGTTAGTTATAACCTACGAGAAACCCTGGCATGGTGTGACGTAGCCAACGTATTACGTATTCAACTGGAAAGACAAAATCAGGTTCTCTTTTCTTCTTTACGTGAGTATAACTTAGCCTATGGAATAGGAAAAGAGATGTTAGATAGTTTACATAAAGAGGTAGTAATCATGCACCCAGGTCCCATCAATAGGGGAGTTGAGCTGAATAGTGATGTTGCAGATAGCAAACAATCAATCATTTTACAACAAGTTGAAAATGGAGTAGCGGTTAGAATGGCTGTCCTATATTTGTTGTCTGGTCGGTCCGTTGCCGAATAAAAAGATTCTTATGAATCGTATTTGCCTTTTCCCAGGCACATTTGATCCACTTACCTTAGGTCATGTGGACATTATTAATAGAGCATTACCGTTGTTTGACAAAATAGTGGTTGGTATTGGATTAAATGCAGCAAAAGGGCCCATGTTTACGCCAGAACAACGCTTGACATGGATCCAGGAAATTTACAAGGACGAACCAAGGGTTGAAGCTGCCATTTATGATGGATTAACTGTTGAGTACTGTAAAAAAATCGGTTCTTATTTTATTTTAAGAGGGATACGCTACGTCAGCGATTTTGAGTATGAAAAAACTATTGCAGATGCAAATCGCACCCTTGATCGGACCATTGAAACTATTTTTTTAACGGGTGAACCCAAGTATACGTCAGTAGCCTCTACAATTGTAAGAGATATTATCAGAAATGGTGGGGATGCCTCGCCCTTCTTACCCGATGTGATAGCGAGATCTATTCCAAGCAGTTAATACTTGCCGGATGGTAGTATAGGTGTCGGATAAATAATGCTCCAGTTCTTCAATTGAGACCCATATTATTTTTTCTATGTCTTCCTCCAATTGTGGGATTAGTGGTGGATTTTCACGGGTGTCAACTTTCATATTGAACCAATGCGTTTCTTTTTGTACGTGAACTCCGTTTTCTTGATACGTATGTGTTGTGATCAATAGTAGACTACCCATTGTCAAATGCTGAATTCCAGTTTCTTCCTTGACCTCTCTAGCTGCACAGATTTCTATACTTTCTCCAGGATCTACTTTACCTTTTGGAAGATCCCATTTTTTTCTTCGAAAAATAAAAAGTAGTTGATTTTTTTCGTTGACTACCAAGCCGCCACCAGCCTGTATTATCTTATCCATCGACAGTTAATTTTAATGCGTTTCGTTACGCAATTTCTTATTTTTGGATCATGCAAGATGCAACTCTTATTGCTGAAAAACTTTTACAAGTTAAAGCAGTTCAACTTAATCCCACGCAGCCCTATACCTGGGCCAGTGGATGGAAAAGCCCTATTTATTGTGATAATCGTAAGGTGCTTTCTTTTCCCTATGTCAGGGATTATATAAAGTCTGAACTGTGTAACGTTATTTTTGAAAAATTCGATTCAGCAGTACTGCTTGCTGGGGTAGCTACTGCTGGTATTCCATGGGGTGCGATGGCTGCCGATCAGCTCAAACTTCCATTCATTTATGTGCGTCCTAAACCAAAAGAACATGGACTGGGGAATCAGATAGAGGGGGAGGTTACACCCGGACAAAAAGTATTAGTGATTGAAGATTTAGTTTCAACGGGAAAAAGCAGTCTGCAAGCAGTGGATGCTTTACAAGAAAAGGGGCTTGAGATTGTTGGAATGGTTTCTATTTTTAATTATGGATTCCCTATTGCAAGTGAGCAGTTTGCAAAACGAAATATCAATTACACGTCATTGACTGATTATTCCACCTTAATATTCTTAGCTGCAGCAACGGGATTGATTGATAATGACCAATTACAATTGCTTGAAAAATGGAGAGAAAGTCCATCAACATGGGCGCCTTAAAACATTAGCTTATGCGAATATTGATTTTATCGCTTTTTCTTTTAGTTAGCCAGCTAGGCATGTCTCAACTTAAGCCTGTAGTAACTACAACAGTCAAAATACCACAAGCCCTTTGTATTCAATGCAAAAATCGTTTGGAATACCAGGTAAAGCGCTTGGACGGGGTAGTAGAATTTTTGGTTAATTATCGTAAAGGGGATGCCCGTTTAAAATTTTTGACCGACCGAACAGATATTGAACAGGTAAAAACCATGATATCGAATACCGGTTATGATGCTGACGATATTGAGGCTAATCCTGATGCCTACAACCGTCTTCCCATCAGTTGCAAAAAGAAATCTGATAAAGGCGGTCATATTAAATGATAATTAAATAGATATAAGATTTATTTCATTATAAATATGAATAAAAGATTTTGTTTTTTGCCTTAAACTTTTTAAACTAAGCCCTTTCAGATACAAGATTTTGTTTTTCAAAACGTTAAAGTATCTGGCTTACCCTGTAAATCCGTAGAATATCTTATTGAAATTGATAAACTGCTTATTAGATGTGAGTAACTTAGCGACCTTTATAACTAACCTACTGCATGACTCGTTTTTTTAAATTTATAGCGGCTTTTTTCTTTCTTATTACTTTTCAATCCCAATTAGGAGCCCAAGATTTTTCTAACAAGGGCAAGGAGTTCTGGATTCCATATTCTTACCATGTTTCTATGAATGGAACTGCTTCTAATCTCACCATGACTCTCTATATTACTTCTGACGTAACCACCACATATACCGTTGAAATTTTTGGGGGCACTACTTTACAGGCAGGGTCTATTAATGCGGGGCAAGTAGTTACATGTGTGGTTCCCAATACCAATTTTATAAGTAGCTCAGGGCTTTTTACAGGTAAAACCGTTAGGGTCACTGCTGAAAAACCTATTGTTGTATACTCCTACATCACACAAAGCGCTATAAGTGGTGCTACCGTTTGTTTGCCAACAAATGTGTTGGGTAATGAGTATTACTCAATGAATTACACACAGGTTTCTAATGCTGCGAATTCAAATTCTTATTTCACAATTATAGCTGTTGAGGATAACACAACTGTTGAGATTACTCCTGCGGCAGCTACGACCAATGGATGGACTGCTGGAAGCGTTAATACCATAACACTAAATAAAGGCCAAATTTACCAGGTACTGGGAACTGTGAATAACACACCTGTGAGTGGACTCTATAATGGTGTTGATCTAACCGGATCTAAAATTCGTTCGGTTTCCTCTGGAACTTCTTCTTGTAAGCGAATTGCAGTTTTTTCAGGTGCCGGAAAAATGAAGATAGGAACAGTTTGTTCCGCTGGAGCCAATAGTTCAGATAACCTGTATCAACAGTTATATCCCGCTGGGTCGTGGGGTAGGGATTATCTTACTGTGCCTAGTTATAACAGACCCATTAATTTCTACAGGGTCATGAAGAAAGATCCTGCTACAAATGTTTATTTGAACGGTACACTTATTCCAGCCTCAAGTTTTGTAAACAATAGGTATTACGAATTTACAGGCAACGTGCCCAATCGTATTACTGCTGATCAGCCGGTTTCTGTAGCTCAATATTTTACAACTGCTAACTGTTCGTCTAATCCTAATCCATATGACCCGGATATGATTGTGTTAAATCCGGTTGAACAAAACATATCAAAAGTTACTCTTGTCAGTTCAAATCTTGTAGCAGCTAGCCCTCAACATCATATACATGTAGTGATGCCAACTGGCGGCACGGGTATTTCTTCTTTTAGAATTGACAATAATCCAATTCCTGCTTCTTCTTGGGTGGTGCATCCGCAAAATCCGGCCTATTCCTACGCTTATTTAGCAAACGTTACACAAGGATACCACACAATTAAATCTGATTCTGGTTTTAATGCTATGGCATACGGTTACGCCAATGCTGAATCCTATGGCTATTCCGCCGGAGCTAATGTGAAGGATCTATACCAGTATATATCTTTAGAAACGCCAAACTCCTCTGTAAATTTTCCTGCCACCTGCTCAAATACTCCCTTTTATTTGTCTATGACTTTCCCTTACCAACCCACCACTATCAATTGGGTATTTGGAGCTGCATTAAATGCCTTAGGAATATCGAATGTAAGTCTAACTAACCCAACGCCAACTTCCACCGTAATTGTGAATGGGCGTACTTTGTATGTTTATAAGCTACCCACTCAATACACGGTAGCCGCTGCAAATATTTATCCAATAAAAGTGCTGGCAACTAATCCCACTCCTGATGGTTGTGGGGGAGAACAGGAAATCAATTTTGATTTAGAAGTGCTAAACAGGCCAACTGCTGGATTCACTTTTACAGGTATTTGCGCTAACACAACCACGCAATTTACAGATGCGTCCAATACAGGTACAAGGCCTATTAATTCTGTGAGCTGGACATTTGGTACACTTTCCACATCCACGCAGATTAATCCAACTTTCGCATTCCCTGCTCCTGGCACTTATCCAGTTACTTATTCTCTAATTACTGATATTGGTTGTAGATCGGATACCATTACGCAGAATGTTACAATAAATCCATTGCCCACTGCAACTATTGCGGGGACTATCACAACTTGTATTAACTCACCACAACCGACGCTAACTTTTACAGGAGCAGGAGCTACGCCTCCTTATACTTTTACGTATAATATCAATGGGGGAGCTACACAGACTATTTCCACCACTGGTACTGCCAGCACCGTAACCATACAAGTACCCACGAATGCACTTGGAGTCTTTTCTTATAATTTGATAAATGTTGCTGAATCAAGCACGGGTCTATGCTCCCAAAATCAAACTGGTTCAGCTATTGTCACTGTTAACACAAATCCTACAGCAGCCATTGCAGGTACGATAGCTGTTTGTAAGAACGCAACTTCACCGCAAATAACCTTCACTGGTGGAGATGGCACTGCGCCTTATACTTTTACGTATAATATTAATGGAGGTACATCGCAAACGGTCAGCTCTACCTCACCATCAAATATTGCAACTATAAACGTGCCTACAGGAACTGTTGGTACATACACGTATAACCTCACTGGTGTAGTTGATGTTAATAATACCGTTTGCAGTGGTAGCCCAACAGGAAGCGCCACTGTAACTGTAAACCCACTTCCAACAGCAGTTATATCTGGCACGGATACAGTTTGTCTTAATTCAACACCTGCTCCTATCACCTTTACTGGCGCCAATGGTACAGCTCCCTACACATTTAATTACAAAATAAATGGCGGGGCAATGCAATCCACCACTACTACCGTTGGTAACGCAGTAACAGTAAATGCCCCCACAACTTCTGTTGGAGTCTTTGTATATGAGCTAATAAGTGTCATCGATGCAAGTGCGACTACCTGTACACAAAATCAAAATGGTACAGCTACAATTACTGTTTTCCCAACACCCACAGCAACAATAACTGGAACAACCGCCGTATGTGTTAATGCCACAGCACCCCAGCTAACCTTTACAGGTGCTGACGGGGATGCTGCATTTACATTTACCTACACCATAAATGGGGGTGCTACACAAACAATCACCACCACTACGGGTAACAGTGTGGCGGTTGCTGCCCCAACTTCTACAGCTGGGACGTTTACCTATAGTTTACTCACTGTTACAGATGCAAATGGATCTACCTGTACACAAAATGCAACTGGGACAGCAGTTGTAACAGTCAATCCACTTCCAACGGCTACAATTGCAGGCTCGACCAGTGTTTGTCTTAATGCAACTGAACCACAAATTACATTTACTGGAGCAGGGGCTACAGCTCCTTACACATTCTCTTACACTATAAATGGGGGTGCTATACAAAATGTCACTACCATTACTGGCAACAGCGTAACCGTGAGTGTTCCGACATCAACAGCCGGTACATTTACCTACTTGCTACAAAGTGTAAAAGATGCCAGCAGTACTACTTGTACCCAACTTCAGTCGGGAACTGTGTCTGTCACTGTATGGCCACTTCCAACTGCTGCTTATGCTACTAATAGCCCGGTTTGCCAGGAGGGAGTCATAAGTTTTACTGATCAATCTACTCCTAATGTTGGCACTCTTACAGCTTGGCAATGGAATTTTAATGACCCAGTAAGTGGTAGTTTAAATACCTCTTCACAGCAAAATCCAGCTCACTTTTTTTCTACAGCTGGTACTTTTAATGTAACACTAACTGTTACAACTTCCAACGGTTGCGTGAGTACTAATGTATTACCAGGCTTGCTAGTGCATCCTAAACCCAATGCCGGTTTTATAATCCCTGAAGTTTGCCTCAATGATACCTATGCACAGTTTACAGATACTAGTAGCGTTGCCACTCCTTCTACTATAACAGCTTGGTTATGGAATTTTGGAGATCCTAATGCAACGCCACCTACTAATGCCAATACTTCTACTTTACAAAATCCTCCACATAGCTACACAGCAGTAGGGAGTTACCAGGTCTCGTTGATTGTAACTAGTAATCAGTCTTGCCGTGATACTATTTTGCAACAGCTTGTGGTAAATGGTAGTTTTCCTGTGGCTAATTTTAGTGTAAATCAGCCGGCTAACTTGTGTGCGAACGACTCAGTTCGAATTACGGATGCTTCTACTGTATTCCCTGGAGTTATTACTAAAGTAGAGATTTGGTGGGATAATATTGGAAGTCCAACGATTATGTACACGGACAATAATCCTGTATTTGGACGGGTTTATAGTCATCGCTATCCTAATTTCCAAAGTCCACTCACAAGAACGTATCAAATCAGGTATCGCGCATTTTCGGGTGGCGTATGTATGAATGAAAAATTGACAACTGTAACTGTCAACGCTGCACCTGCTGTTCAGTTTACTTCTATCCCCAACATTTGTTTTGATGCTACTGCGTATCAAATTACACAAGCAACTGAAACGGGGAACGTACCGGGGACTTTTGCTTTTACTGGCCCAGGTGTCACTACTAGCGGCTTGTTCTCTCCAGCCGTAGCGGGAGCGGGCATTCACACTATCAAATATGTTTACACATCCTCTACTGGAAGTTGTAAGGATAGCGCTACACAAACAATTAAAGTATGGGAGCGTGCCCTGGCTGATTACAGCGTTACGTCTAGTCCTGTCTGTGAGAAACAGCCTGTAACTTTTACAGATAATTCAACTTCTTCTGAAGGAACCATAGTTGAATGGCGTTGGAATTTTGCAGATGGCTCACCGGTGCAGGTGAATACTACCAACGCTCCATTCACACACACTTTTAATACGTATGGTACGTTCAACATCAAATTGAATGTGGTAACTTCTAATGGCTGTGTAAGTGCGGATAAAATTATTCCTGTTACGGTTAATCCTTTAGCAAGGCCGAACTTTAGTTTTCCTGCTATTAGTTGTTTACCTAATGCAACTATTCAGTTTACTAATTTGTCAACTGTTCCTAATGGAACTCCTGCCACCTTAACGTATTTATGGGATTTTGGTGACCCAGGCAGTGGAGTAGTAAATAATTCTACAGCTATAGATCCGGCACACGTCTATGTTAATTTAGGCCCCTATAATGTGAACCTAGAGGTTACCACTGCACAAGGCTGTATACATGATACTACCATTATTTTAAATACCATTCACCCACAACCGCAGGCATCTTTTACCACAGACTTTATTGATGTATGTATAGGAAGTCCATTCTTGTTTACTAGCACTAGCAATGGCGCAGACGGAACAATAGCACAATATCATTGGAACATGGGAGATGCTTCCATTCGAACACTCAGCAGCTTTTCTTATACTTATGCTGATACCGGTACCTATACCATTAGCCATTACATTATTAATAGCTTTGGTTGTAGTAGTAATGTAGCCACCAAAACTGTGTTCGTAAATGGTTATCCGGATGCTGATGCAGGGCCAGATAAGTTAATGTTGGAAGGAGGTCAGGTGCAGATTACTCCACCTAATAATTATCCCATGCCTGTGACATTTGCATGGACGCCTCCTACTTATTTGGATGATCCAACTCGATTAGATCCCATTGCGCGCCCTCCTGATGATATAACGTATTTACTGACAGTTACAACTAACAAAGGGTGTAGTGATACCAGTTCTATGTTTATTAAAGTCCTTAAGGATCCACCGGTTCCAAATATTTTCTCTCCAAATGGAGACGGTATTCATGATACTTGGGTAATCCCATATCTTGATAGTTATCCTGGTTGTACGGTTGAGGTAGTCAATCGATATGGATACCTGATATTCCGATCACTTGGATATGGTACACCTTGGGATGGGAAAGTAAATGGAAAAGAAGTTCCCGTTGGCACCTATTACTATGTAATAGATCCTAAAAATGGTCGAAAAAAGAAAGCTGGTTACGTAGATATTATAAGATAAAATGAGAGTTAAATTATTAATAGTATCGATATTGTTGTTAGCGCTGTTGCCTACCTATGCGCAGCAACGGCCTCATTATACACAATATGTCATAAACCCTTTTATAATCAATCCTGCTATTGCTGGAATTGATAATTATGGGGACCTGAAGGTTTCGGGAAGGGATCAGTGGGTAGGTCTCAAAGGTGCCCCACGTACAACCTATATAACCTTACATGCTCCGTTAGGAAAAAATGACTATCGGCTTAGTTCAACTTCATTTGGGGTGCCTGGAAATAATCCACGTGGTAAAGCGTACTGGGAAAACTATACGGCAGCTGAACCGCATCATGGTGTTGGGGTCAGTGTCATTAATGATAAGACAGGCAGCTTTAACTTTTTATCAGCTGCTGCATCATATGCTTACCACTTGGGCCTTAACCCCACTACTAATATTTCTGCAGGTTTGTCTGCGGGATTAACGACTATACGAATTGATAGAACAAATCATGATTTTTCTGGATTTGGAGATCCCTCTGATCCAGCTTTTGGATCCGTGCTGACTGGAGAATTAAGAAAGATTCGTCCTCAAATGGCTGCCGGTATTTGGTTATATGCACGTAGTTATTTTATAGGATTTTCAGCGCAGCAGATTATCCCTCAAACAGTCAGTTTTGTTAATGATGATCCATCTATTCTTACTAAAAGCAAATTGATTCCTCACTTATTTTTAACGGCGGGATATCGATTTATGTTAGGCGAAGATTTTAATGTAATACCCTCCATTATGGCTAAGTATATCAAGGGAAGTAGCCGTAATGGATTACAACCTGAGTTTAATGCCAAACTTCAATATCGGGATGTATTGTGGGTAGGAGGTAGTTATCGATTTAGAGATAGTTATGCGGGAATGTTAGGATTAAATATGGGAAATCGGGTTACACTTAGTTATTCCTATGATCTTCCCATTAACGGAGATTTAATTAGAAATAGGGGGGCGAATATTTTATCTCCTTTCCATAACGGAACACACGAACTAGTAATTGGATTTTTACTTGGAAATAAATACAGCGAGGCCTGCCCACGCTGTTACTAAAATTAGCTACCTATTTTTTACCAAGTTGCTTTTCTACTAATTGCTGCAACTTTAACAGGTCCTCTTGGCTGCATTCAAAAGTAGTTGATTGAATAGCTGTCATGGCTAATTGAGCAGGAGATCCATTAAACAGGTACCCCACCAATCGGTCTGTCAATCCTATTGATAAACTATTCTTATCAATGGTAGGCCAATAACTATGCTTTCTACCAATTTCTTTTCTGGTCACTAGTCCTTTGAAAAGCATCAACTGAAGTAGTTTCAATGTGGTGGTATATCCTGTTTTTTTATAAGCCGAAAGTGAGGTGTGCACCTCAGCAACAGTGGCTTCCCCTTTTTCCCATAATATGGAAAGGATTTCCAGTTCGCTCTCAGTTGGCTTTCCTGTATTTAGGGGTGGGGGCATATGAATTAATATTCCTGAAGCTACGATTTTCCAAATACCAAAAAAAAGCCCTACTGTAGAAACAGTAGGACTTATGTAATGGTTATGATTAGACTCTTAACAATTATCGTTATTATTTACATCAATAAAGATATGTAAAGGATCGTAATGAAACGATTTTCCAGCAGGTTGAGAAACGGGTGGTGGAGGGGGAGGTAATTCCTTTTTCTCCTCTAATTGTGCCAGTGTGGGCGCAATAACCAATGATACGATAGACATCAACTTGATCAAGATATTCATAGAAGGACCAGAGGTGTCTTTAAAAGGATCTCCAACAGTATCACCTGTTACTGAAGCTTTATGGGGCTCTGACTTTTTATAAAAAGTTTCACCGTTGATTTCTACACCTTTCTCAAAGGATTTTTTAGCATTATCCCAAGCACCTCCTGCGTTATTTTGGAACATTCCCATCAGTACACCACTCACGGTAGCACCGGCTAGGAATCCGCCTAAAGCCTCTGGCCCTAATAAAAATCCTACAAGCAGCGGTGATACAATGGTAATAGCACCGGGAAGCATCATTTTCTTGATTGAAGCTTCAGTAGAAATTGCTACACATTTATCATATTCAGGTTTACCTGTGCCCTCCATAATGCCTGGAATACTTCTGAATTGTCTGCGCACCTCCTCAACCATGCTCATGGCAGCTTCTCCTACAGCACGTATGGCTAATGAAGAAAATAACAAAGGAATCATGCCCCCAACAAATAAAGAAGCTAAAACATCAGCTTTGTAAATATCTATATGTTGATTATTGGGCATTGCTACACCAACGAATGCGGCAAAAAGTGCTAAGGCTGTTAAAGCTGCTGAGGCAATGGCAAATCCTTTTCCAGTAGCAGCTGTAGTGTTACCTACGGCATCTAACACGTCAGTTTTTTCACGGACTTCTTTAGGCAACTCACTCATTTCTGCAATTCCACCTGCATTGTCAGCAATAGGACCAAAGGCGTCAATGGCCAATTGCATGGCAGTAGTAGCCATCATACCAGCAGCAGCTATAGCCACACCATATAAACCCGCAAAAAGATAAGATCCGTAAATACCACCTGCCAATACCAAAATGGGGAGGAAGGTTGATTCCATTCCAACTGCTAAACCTCCAATCACATTGGTAGCGTGTCCTGTTGAAGATTGGCGAATGATTGAGAGTACAGGTCGCTTGCCCATGGCTGTGTAATACTCAGTGATGATGCTCATTAAGGCACCAACTAATAAACCAACACCGATTGCTCCTAATACACCCCACTTCGTAAAAATAAATCCACGAAGTTCCATTGCTTCAGGTAAAACAAAGTAAACCAGACCGGCAGAGGCAATGGCAGTTAAAACAATGGAACCCCAATTTCCCATATTCAGTGCTTTTTGCACATTGTCTGTATTGATACCTGCTGCATCACTTACTCGAACAAACCAAGTACCTGCAATGGAAAAAAGAATTCCAACACCTGCAATAAGCATAGGAAGTATGATAGGAGAGTACCCACCTAATAAATCAGTACCAAAAACTACTACGGTTTGTTGACCTAGTACAATGGTTGCTAGAACAGTTGCCACATAAGATCCAAACAAGTCCGCACCCATACCGGCAACATCCCCCACATTATCTCCCACGTTATCTGCAATTGTAGCGGGATTCCTTGGATCATCCTCAGGAATACCGGCTTCAACTTTACCTACCAAATCAGCCCCTACATCGGCAGCTTTAGTGTAAATACCTCCACCCACACGTGCAAATAAAGCAATTGACTCAGCACCAAGTGAAAAGCCAGTTAGTACCTCAATAGTACGAATCATCTCATCGGATCCTACAGCAACATCGGCAGCAAATAATTGTTTTAAAATAATATATAAACTTCCCAAACCTAGCACGGCTAATCCAGATACACCTAATCCCATCACTGCGCCACCTGTAAAGGATACGCGTAAGGCTTTGCTTAAACTCGTTCTGGCTGCTTGAGCTGTACGGACATTGGCTTTAGTTGCCACTTTCATTCCTATATATCCAGCAGTAGCACTAAAAACGGCTCCAACAATGAAAGCAATGGATATTGACCAGTGAGAATGTGGGTTACTGCTTGCCATCAAGGCCAGCAGTATGGCTACGATAACTACAAAATAGCCAAGAATTTTCCACTCAGCCTTCAAAAAAGCCATGGCTCCCTCAGCAATGTAATTGCTGATTTCTTTCATACGGTCAGTACCCGCATCTTGCTTGGATACCCAGTTGAATTTAATAAGGGTGTACATCAGTCCGATTAGACCCGATAATGGCACCAAATAAATCAGTTTTTCCATACTAAAAATTTCTGCAGTTCGGTTTAATGTGTTCTGATTAAAATAACGGGAAATGGGGAATATTGCCCCCTTTTCGCCGGCCGGCAAAGATAGGTATAGGGGCTGTAAAAATTAGGATTTCAGGTAGGTAATTTCAGGTGTTGTAAGGCTTCTTTTTTTCAGCTACTACTTAGTAATCAATTCTTTCCAGGCAGACCCTAATGAATCAACTAATTTAGTATTAAATAGTTCACGAATCACTTGAGAAGTGAGTAGTTCAACAACCTTTTTGTTTTTTTGTAAAGAATCAAGATCAACTTTCATAATTGCATTGCTGTAATACAATAATGAAGTTCTGCAAAAAGGGAGCATTAATAACTATTCTTCGTCACGTTGATGATCACCTCCGTAAGGACCAAACAAAGAATAAGACCTGCTGGCAGCTGTATAAATCTGACGGTTAAACCTATTACTCAAAATTATCACGGTCACTTGTTCGTCCGTTAATCGGGCAAACGCGGCGTTGTTTCCATGCCAGCGTCCAAAATGATAAATTACTTTTTTTTGATTTGGCAACAATTTTAATCGAAATCCTAACCCGTAATTATTTTGTCCTGGCTTTTCGAAACTATACGGTGAAAAGGCTAGAGCCAGCAAGGAGTCCCTGACAAGTTGTTGAGTATATAAAGCCTGGTCCCATTTTAATAAATCTCGAGGTGTACTATATATATTTTTATCGCCAAAGGTTAAGTCAAGATGATCCAGGGGCCATTGACGATTTCCGTTTGCGTAAGAGGGCGTAGCCCTGTTTGTATCTTTTGCTTGGTATACAAATGTGTTTTTCATTCCCAAATAATCAAAAAGCGAACGACGTAGAAATTCAGGATAGGTATGGCCAGCCACTTTTTCAATGATCGAAGCGAGCAGTAGGTAATTGGTATTACAATACTCAAAACGGGTATCGGGTTTGGCATGAAGTGCAGGCCTGTTTGTAATCATCCAGTTGATTACATCTTCATTGGTGTAAGGAATGCTTCCAACCGTAGGGGGTTCCATGAAGTAAACATAATTTGGCAAACCACTTCGATGAGTGAGTAGCTGTTTTACTGTAATTCCTGGATAGGGCCATGTTGAGAAGAATTGTTCAACGTTGTCTTCTAATGAAAGTTTCTGTTGTTCTATTAATTGAAGAATAGCAATGGCAGTAAACGTTTTGCTAGTGGAGGCTATATGAAGGGGTGTTTCCTCTTGCAGCGGTCTCGTTTTAGTAGGATAGTCAGCATAACCTGCGTAATGTTCAAATAGAATGTTTCCACCTTTAGCTACTATAATACCTCCGCTAAAGAGACCTTGAAATCGGAGCAAGGATTCTTGAAAATACAATGCAATACGTGCGCTTAATTGCTGTTTTTCACTAGCGGGTATGGAAAGTAGAGGAGGGGCTATATAGGGGAGAGGATAGGAGACCCTATTCTTCTCCCAATTACAAGAATAAAAGGTACTGATTACAGTGAAAAGCAGCACTGTCACTATAGGGTTAGCAGGTATCTTTTTCAAGCGTGCCAAAGGTAGGGACTCCTCTTTTTATAGGTATATTTGTTGTACTATGTCTTTGACCAGTTATCCTAAAGAAAAAATAAAGATTTTATTTCTTGAAAATATCAGCGAAGCAGCTGTTCGTGGATTTAAACAACATGGGTATGTGCAGACAGAACGAATCAGTAAAGCATTGTCTGAGAAACAGCTTATGGATGCTATACGTGATGTTCATATTCTGGGCATTCGTTCAAAAACCAACATCACTAAATCTGTATTAGAAGCTGCTCAAAAATTACAAGCAATCGGATGTTTTTGTATTGGTGTTAATCAGGTAGATATTTCCGCGGCCACCAGCCGAGGGGTGGCGGTATTTAATGCCCCGTATTCAAATACTCGGTCTGTTGCTGAGTTGGTTATTGGTGCAGCCATTATGCTAATAAGGCGAATCCCGGAAAAAAATAAAGCGGCTCATGCAGGTCTTTGGCACAAAGACGCAAAAAACAGCTATGAATTAAGAGGGAAAACCATAGGAATAATTGGGTATGGTAATATTGGAAGTCAGGTGAGTGTTTTGGCGGAGGCATTGGGCATGCGTGTTTTGTATTATGACATTGAGAAGAAATTACCATTAGGGAATGCGATAGAAAAAAAGAGTCTCAAGGATCTGGTGAGTCAGTCTGATATTGTTACGCTTCATATACCGGCTACACGACAAACGGAAAACCTCATTAGTGGACAACTTTTAAAGAGTTTCAAGAAAGGGTCTATTTTGATCAATTTTGCACGTGGAGAGGTGGTTGATTTAGTGGCTGTAGAAAAAGCTTTACGGGAGGAATTATTGGGAGGAGCAGCCATTGATGTTTTCCCTGACGAACCAGAAAAGAATGGTGATTATTTTAAAAGCCCTTTACAAGATCTCCCCAATGTTTTATTGACTCCTCACATTGGTGGCAGTACCGAAGAAGCGCAACAGAATATTGGTGAGGATGTCAGCAATAAGCTTTTTAATTATCTAGAAAAAGGGATAAGCTATGGATCGCATACTGTTCCCGCTTTGGCGCTTCCGCCACAAGAAGGCGCCCACCGCTTATTGCACATACATCGTAACACGCCAGGGGTTTTATCAGCTATCAATACTGCCCTTTCAAGTAATAATATAAATATTGTTGGTCAATACTTGAAAACCAATGTTTTGATAGGATATGTTGTGCTTGATATTGATAGTAAATTGTCGGCTAAGGCCCAATCCCTTTTAAAAAAGGTTCCTGGTACAATCAAATCCAGATTGCTTTACTAGTTTATTTATTTCCTATAATTTATATTATGTTAAATAGGATATACTAAATAAAACCACCCTAGAACGAGTGGTCTTATTGTATTTAGTTCTTGATTGATTCGTACCGCTCATTCCACTTCTTTTCTTCAGCCTCCCACTTAGCTTTGTCGGCAAGATTTTTAGCCTTATTGGCCATAACCTTCTTCAGTCCGTAAATTTCAGATAGGTAGCTTGTCACCTTTTTGTATTGCTGTTTGTCACGTACTTCCAGTTCAGCTTTAGAAGCCCTATCGGCAAAAATGGCTGCAGCGGCCAAATATGGATCCTTAGCGCCTTCCATTGTTTCTCCATATTCTTTATCTAGTGCGTCTCTTTTTGCCACATCCTCTTTTGAGGCCATAGTACCGGGTTTGGTTCTTGCTTTCATATCCTGGGCATGCTTATTGCGCTTTTCTTCCACCCGGCTTGCCTTGTTGATATAATGATCTCCAACGTATAGTAAAGGGATTTCATAGTCAGGACGTGATTTAAAGGAACGAGTAAATGCATCAATCATTTTCTTTTCTAACTCAATGTAATTTTCAGGGAGAACCATTCCTTCTTCATCTCTAGGATTCAATGTGTCAAAAATTATTTCACCCAATACTTGATTTGCTTTGAAATTGGTGGGATCTGACGCTAATACTTCATCTATTGCTGCAAGTTTTTCTGTAAACGTATTAACTAGACCTACGGCAAAATCAACTTTATCAAAATCAAAATAATCGCTCTTTGGAAAAACCTCTTTTCCCAGTTTTTTATATTTTTCGAAGCCTTCCATATTCTTCTTACCAAAATGGTAAGTAACTAAATACCGGTAAACTCCTTCATACCCATCTCCTCCTACTTTTGCATCGGCTAATTTAGTATAGTAATTAGCTGCTTCATCTTTGTAGCCACCTGTCTCGGCAGTGATGGCCGCCAGAATAAGTACATTGGTATCTAACGTAGATGTTAAAACTTTTTGTTTGATCAACAAATCAGAATACTGAATGGCCTTCTTTAGTTTTTCAAGCGCCTTTTCATACGCCTTGCTATTATAATCAGTATAACCAAAAGTGTAATAGTTTGAATACAACATTATTATACCATTCTGGTAGATAGGTTCACTAATCAAAGCTAGCGCAGGGTCTAATTCACGGTATTTATTGAATGCAGCATCTGCTTCCTCTATTAGCTGTGAAGCAGCAGGGGTATCTTTTTTACCATCCATATTGGCAACACTGGCATAAACAGCTGTTTTTAAAATATAGGCTTCAGGTTTTGCCGTGTATTTTGCATTTGTGAATGATTTATCTAAATCAGCTTTTGCTTTTTCAAGCTGATTAATCATCACCAATGTTTTTACAGGATCATAACTCTGTGACCATGCAGTGAAAGTTGAAACAACAGTTAAGAGGAATAGCAAGCTTTTTTTCATACAAGTAGGTTGAATATAAAAATATATTAATTGTTTGTTTCTACATTTCCTTCAGGAGTTAATTCATCTCCCGCTACTTCCTGATCATCCAGGTTGGTAATGGCAGCTATTTCATCACCCTCATCCAGCCGAATGAGTTTCACTCCTTGGGTAGCTCTACCTTGTTCACTGATACCACTCACTGGCATGCGTATGGTAACGCCACTTTTACAAGTGATCATTAGATCTTCCGTTGGCGCTACGTCTAAAATGCCAACTACCCCTCCTGTTTTATCAGTTACATTAATAGTTTTGACTCCTTTGCCGCCCCTGTTAGTAAATCGATATTCGTCTACAGCAGTTCTTTTTCCATATCCCTTATCACTAACCACCAAAACCGTCCTTTCATTTTGATTTGCTGGATTCACACAAATCATTCCTACTACTTCATCTTGCTGATCCTCCACTTCAATTCCCGCTACACCAATTGCACCACGGCCAGTTGGTCTTACTTTCTCCTCTGAGAATCGAATTGCACGGCCACTCTTAACTGCCATCATTATCTCACTTTGTCCATCTGTCATACGCGCTTGGATCAATTCATCTCCCTCGACAATGGTGATGGCATTAACGCCCGTTTGTCTTGGGCGACTAAAATCTTCTAAAGCAGTTTTTTTGATGACTCCTTTTTTAGTGCAAAGGATAATGTAATGCGCATTTACAAAGGTCTCATCTTTTAAATCTTTAACGTCCAGAATGGCTCTCACTTTGTCATCAGGAGGAATTTGCATCAAATTTTGTATAGCTCTACCCTTTCCTGTTTTTTCACCTTCAGGGATTTCATAAACATTCAGCCAATAAACCCTGCCTTTTTCAGTAAAAAATAACATGGTATGGTGAGTAGAGGCAACAAAAAGATGTTCGATGTAATCCTCTTCTCTGGTTCGTCCTCCAATTACACCTCGACCTCCTCTTCGTTGTGAGCGGTATTCTTCTGCGGGAGTTCTTTTTATGTAACCCAAATGAGAAATCGTGATTACAACATCCTCTTCTTTTATGAGGTCCTTAATTTTAACTTCATCATCTAAGTAGGTGATTTCTGTTTTGCGGGTATCGGCATATTTTTCTTTGATTTCCAGCAATTCCTGCTTAATCAAAGCAAAACGCTTCGCTTGATCGCTGAGTAACTCTTCCAGCGATTGAATTAGTTTCATTAATTCCTCAAACTCTTCACGAATCTTATCACGCTCCATGCCAGTAAGACGTTGCAAACGCATTTCAAGAATTGCCTTGGCCTGTATTTCGTCTAAGCCCCATCCCGCATTGACTAATTTATCTTTTGCAATGTCAGGGGTAGCGGCGCTTCTAATCAATGCGATGACTTCGTCTATATGATCTAGTGCTATTAAATATCCTTTTAGTAAATGTGCTCGCTTTTGTGCTTCACCTAATTCAAACTTAGCCCTTCTGATAACAACTTCATGCCTAAACTCTACAAACTCCTGAATAAGGTCTTTTAAGTTTAATGTTCGAGGCCTTCCTCTCACAATAGCTACATTGTTGATACCATATGAAGTCTGAAGATCAGTGTGCTTATACAGTTGATTGATGATAACATTTGCAATTGCATCTTTCCTAAGCTCAATGACAACGCGGGTTCCTTCTTTTTGGTTGGATTCGTTATTAACATGGGTGATTCCTTCAATTACCTTTTCATTAACCAACTCTCCTATTCTATTTGTCAGCGCATCTCTGTTAACTTGGTAGGGAACCTCGGTAATTATTAATTGCTCTTTACCACCTGCTTTTGTTTCAACTGTTATATTTCCCCTCACCACCACTCGACCTCTTCCAAAATGCATCGCTGCTTTCACACCTTCCATTCCGTAAATAACGCCCCCGGTAGGAAAATCAGGAGCTTTTACATACTGCATCAGATCATCAATAGTGCATTCTTTATTTTCAATGTAAGCAACACAGCCATCTATGACTTCTCCCAAATTATGGGGCATCATATTGGTTGCCATTCCTACTGCAATTCCACTAGATCCGTTAACTAAAAGTTGAGGTATGCGCGTAGGAAGTACAGTGGGCTCTTCTTCCGAGTCATCAAAGTTCAGTTGGAAATCGACTGTTTCTTTCTCAATGTCATCAAGCATGTGCTCAGCTAACTTCTCAAGCCTTGCTTCTGTATAACGCATGGCAGCAGGTCCATCTCCATCCTGGTTTCCATAGTTTCCCTGTCCATCTACTAACGTGTAACGCATGCTCCATTCTTGAGCCATTCTAACCATTGCGTCGTAAACAGAGGAATCTCCATGGGGGTGATATTTACCTAAAACCTCCCCGACAATACGAGCAGATTTTTTATAGGCTTTATTATGACTCAATCCCAACTCATTCATGGCATATAAAACACGGCGGTGAACAGGTTTCAAGCCGTCTCTTACATCAGGAAGCGCACGACCCACAATGACTGACATTGAGTAGTCAATATATGCCGTTTTCATCTGCTCCTCTATGTTTACAGGAATGATCCGATTATGATCGTTTGTTTCCTGCGGTTGCTGCATTTCTTCCATGTTATTTTTTACTAGTTTCTGCCTGTTTCAATTGTTAAAACAAGGTCTGCAAATCTACCTTTTTAACGCCTTATTTCCCAGTAAAAAAGGGAGGCTTTTACCCTTTATTTTATCCACTTCTGTTAATTAAAAAGGGGGATATTTGGGCTATGAAAATCATCCTATTATTTGGGGCTGGAAAGAGCGCCACAGTGCTGATTCAGTACCTGCTGGAAAAGGCCCCTACAATGGATTGGAATTTGCTAGTTGCTGACACTGATTTAGCACTAATTAATCAGAAAATAGCTGGAAATCCCCGGGGGTTAGCCCTCTGTATGGATGTTAAAAATGCTACTGAAAGAGAAAATGCAATTGCTAAAGCAGACCTGGTTATCTCTCTACTCCCTCCTTCTTTACACATACTGGTAGCCAGGGGTTGTCTTAAATTCAATAAGCACCTTTTTACAGCCTCTTATTTGGACAAGGAGGTTGAGCAGTTGGAACCAGAAATCCGAAATAAAGGGCTCCTTTTTTTGTATGAAATGGGATTAGATCCAGGGATAGATCATATGAGTGCCATGGCTATTCTAGACAAGATAAAAAGCAGCGGTGGAACAATAAAGTCCTTTGTTTCTCATTGTGGAGGATTAGTAGCGCCGCAGAGTGATACTAATCCCTGGCATTACAAAATAAGCTGGAATCCTGCAAACGTAGTAGCTGCCGGAAAACAAGGCGCACTTTATAAGCAGGATAAAGCAATTATTGAATGGCCCTATGAAAATATATTTGATCAAATACGAACTGTAGAGATTGAAAATGCAGGAACCTTGGCATGGTATCCAAATCGAAATTCTATTCCTTACATTTCTTTGTATCGATTAGATGAAGCTGAAACTTTTAGTAGAACAACGCTACGACATCCTGCTTTTATGAAGGGATGGAAAAAAATGATACAGCTTGGTCTAACAAAGGACAATCCCGTTTCAACGTATGCTGCCAAGCATCCAGTTGATATAATTTTTCAAATGCTCACCGCCAATGGGCAAATCGGGCAGTACCAACATTGGTTAAAAGAAGACCCTCTTTTTAAAGAGCAAGTCATGCACTTGGGTCTTCAATCAACTTCCTATGAACTTAAAAAAGTGGAGTATTCTCCAGCCTCTTTGATACAGGAGTTACTCGAGTCAGCATTAAAAATGGTCGACACTGATCAAGATCGTGTGATAATGCAACATGAGATACATTACAGGTTAAATGCAAAGGACCACTATCTTGTTAGTTCCTTGGTATTAGATGGTAAAAATGCAGCTGAAACAGCAATGGCAAAAACTGTTGGTTTGCCTTTAGCAATAGCGGCCACCCTATTTCTTCAAAACAAGATTGATTTGCTAGGGTTACAAAGACCTCTATCGCCAAAGCTCTACCAACAAGTACTACCAGCCCTGGCAAAGGAGGGGGTGCTATTTACTGAAAGAGAAAAAGTGATAAACTAATTGGCTAGTGCTACAAGGGTATCCCATTCATCTGCGGTAACAGGTTGTACTGACAAACGGCTTTGTTTTACCAAGGCTATATTTTGTAATTGCTTAGTAGCCTTTATTGTTGCGAGTGTAACTTCTTTTTTTAATTTTTTTACTGGCGCTACGTCCACGGCAACCCAAGCCTCCTCATCTGTAGTTGGATCTTGGTAGGCTTCTTTAATAATTTTAACTATGCCCACTATTGCTAGCCCCTCATTGCTATGATAAAAAAAGGCTAAATCTCCTTTCTTCATGGCCCGCAAGTTGTTTCTGGCAGCATAATTTCTAACACCATCCCAAAAGGTTTTTTTATCCTTTTCTAATTGCTCCCATGAATATTTGAAAGGTTCTGATTTTAATAACCAGTAAGCCATACGTGTAAATTTACCAACCCGTAGCCAATACATCAGCCAGATGCATGGTTTTCAAAGTGTAGTTTTTTTGTTGAATATACCCTTGTAATTGCATGAGACAAGATAGGTCTGTAGATATCAAATACTCAGCACCAGTTGCTAAGGCATGCTCGACCTTTTGCTCTCCCATTGCCATTGATATAGATTCAAATTTAACGGCAAAGGTTCCACCAAATCCACAACAGGTTTCTGTTTCACTCATCTCAACCAGTTCTAAACCTTCTACTTGCTTTAATAAATGGCGAGGCTCTTCTTTTATTCCACATTCTCGTAATGCAGCACAGGAGTCATGGTAGGTAGCTTTTCCATTTAGCTTGGCACCAAACTTGGTAACTCCTAAGTCTTTACAAAGGAAATAGGAGAACTCAACAACTCGCTGTTTTAATTCTTGCACCTCGTGATGTAGCGAAGAATTGTCAAACAGTCTTTCGTAATAATTTTTAACAAATCCGCCACATGAAGCACTTGGTACAATTATGGGAGCATCACCCTTGAAATCTGAGATGAATTTTTGACAAACTTCTTTTGCTTCTTCCCAATAGCCTGCATTAAAAGCTGCCTGTCCGCAACAAGTTTGTCTGGCATTATAAGATACAGTGCAACCTGCCTTTTCAAGAACTTTGATCATATTAAAGGCAGTATCAGGATACAGTTGATCAATGAAACAAGGTATGAAAAGCTGAACGTTCAACGGCCAGAAATTAATCTTTGCTAGAATAGATACCTAAACGGGCCAAGTTTTTCTCAGCGTCAAATGATTGTTGACTACGAGGATATTTAGCTCGAATCTCCTCATAAAGGGTCACTGCTTCTGTATTATTTTTCATTACTTGGTCAGCGAAGTAAGCTGCCATGAAAAGGTATTCAGGAGAATTAACTTCATCCTTTTCAAAATGATATCCAGCTTTTTTATAGTTTTCCAATGCCTCTTTGTTTTTTCCACTGTCAGCGTATGCATCACCCAATAACTTAAAGGCACGCGCTTGTGTAATCTTGGAATCGGTTGAAAACTTTTCTAAATAAGTGATCGCTTTTGCATTGTCCCCAATTTTGAGGTAGCAACTTCCTGCATAAAAGCAAGCTAAATTGGCAGCCTGCGTTCCACTGTGTTTTTCAATAAACTTAATAAAACCCAGGTTTTGCCCATCGCCATTTAAGGCCAACGCAAGGGAGTCTTTTCGGTAGTAATCCTCTGCACGGAATAAAGCCTCTGATGCTTTTTTCTCTCTGGGCAGTTGATAAAACTCTTGATAAGCATACCAAGCCGCAACCAAACCAATGATGATTAAGGCAGCTAAACTTAGTTGCTTGCTATACTGATTCCAAAGCTTTGCGACTGTGTTCGTTGATTGAGTAGTTTCCATATCAATTTTAATCAATTATAAAAGGATAATTTGCGTCAACATAGACATCTTTCAAAACCTCACTCTCATCTGGCCATGGACTTTCTTCTGCAAACTGCACTGAGGCGGCAACCATTTCATCCACTCTTTTATTAATACTATCAAGCAGCTCCTGTGAAGCATGCCCCTCCGATAGTATAGTTTGTACAATCTGTTGAATCGGATCTTTTCCACGATACTCATCTACTTCGTCTTTACTGCGGTATTTCTGTGGGTCACTGATTGAGTGTCCTTTGTAACGGTATGTTTTTATTTCAAGTAAAGTGGGTCCTCCTTTTTCACGGGCACGATTTACAGCACGAATAACTCCGTTATGTACCGCTTCAGGGCTCATTCCGTCAATTATGTCAGCAGGCATTTCGTAGGCATCTGCCAATTTATATATTTCAATGACATTTGAGGTTCGCTGGAGAGAAGTGCCCATTGCATAATTATTGTTTTCACAAATAAATACAACAGGAAGTTTCCACAGCATTGCCAGGTTGAACGTTTCATGTAACATTCCTTGTCTAGCAGCACCATCTCCAAAAAAAGCTAGCACAACATTATCAGTATCTCTGTATTGTTCCGCAAAGGCTAGCCCCGCTCCCGTTCCTATTTGAGCTCCGACTATTCCATGTCCTCCATAAAAATTATTGGCCTTGCTAAAAAAGTGCATGCTACCACCTTTGCCTTTAGCACAGCCGGTGGCTTTACCATACAGCTCTGCCATACAGCTGTTTACAGAAACACCCTTGGCTATAGCCAGGCCATGGTCACGGTATGCCGTAATAAAAAGGTCTGCGGGTAGAGTAGCCGTCATACAACCGGCTGCAATTGCTTCCTGGCCAACATAGGCATGAAAGAATCCTCTTATTTTACCCTCCATTTTATACTTTTCCTCTGCCATCAACTCAAATTGACGGATTAGCTGCATCAGCTCGTACCAGTAGAGGTAAGTTTCCTTAGAAAATTTGCTGGTCAACGGGTTCAATTTTGAGTCGCAAAAATAAGGGAAAGACCCCACATTAGGTAAATTGCAACCCAGTATGCCCCAGCTCACCCAATTGTCACTTACCCAATTTAAAAATTATGGCTCCAGCCAGTTTTCCTTCCAAAAAAGGATTGTTGGAGTAACAGGTTTAAATGGGGTTGGTAAGACAAATTTGCTGGATGCCATTCATTTCTTATGCTTAACCAAAAGTTACTTTACAAGATCTGACCATGCAGCTGTCAAGCAGGGTGAATTTGGATTTAGGCTTGAGGGGGTATTTGATAGATTTTCATCAGCTGAAAAAGTAAGTATTATTCTTCGTGAAAATGGGAGAAAAGAAATTACAGTGAATGACGCTCTTATTCAAAAACAAGCAGATCATATCGGGAACTATCCCTTGATTTTCATTACACCCGATGACTCCTTGCTGATAACAGGTGAAAGCAAAGAGAGGCGATCGTATCTTGATCAATTGATAGCTCAACTTGATCCTGTCTATTTGCGCAATCTTTTATCCTATAACAAACTTCTGCTGCAACGAAATGCATTGTTGAAAGATATGACCGAAAATAAGAGTTCGGATTCAACTGTTTTAACAGCCATTGATCAACAAATCATCCCTGCAGGCACCTATCTGCATGCAGGACGTATTAAAATAATCACTGACCTAATCCCACAAATCATACTGCTCTATAATAAAATTGCAAAGACAATTGACAAACCAACAGAAGAAATTACTATTCAATATAAAAGTCAGCTTGAACTTTTCAGTTTTGAACAATTACTAGCCAACAATCAGCGGAAGGACCTTTTATTACAACGAACAACGCAAGGGCCTCATCGCGATGATATTTTATTTAACATGCAAGATCAAGCCTTCAAGGCCATCGCTTCGCAAGGTCAACGTAAAAGCCTACTCTTTGCAGTGAAGCTGGCTGCACTACATATTCTTGAGAAGAAAAACGAAAGCCCTCCTCTCCTTCTCTTGGATGATCTTTTTGAAAAACTTGACGAAGTTCGAGTACAGAATTTAATAAGATTAGTAGTTGAACAAACAATTTCACAAGTTTTCATTACGGATACATCCGCTAATCGATTAGAATCCAATCTTCAAAAGCTTAATCTTCCTTATCAGATCTGTTCTATATAATCCACTTACTTTTGCACTATGTCAACGTATTCACTTGCGCAAGCGCTTCAACTTTACCTAAAGGAAAGTCGTGTAGGAGATCAGTTGCAGGCATTCCAAATTCAAGACGCATGGGAAACCTTAGTCGGTAAAACTATTGCCCGCTACACTGACAGCGTACGTTTACAGGGAGATAAACTCTTTATTCACACGCAAGTGGGCCCTCTTCGTAACGAATTACAATTTCAACGCACAACTATTTTACAAAAAGTAAATGAATGGCTGGGTTCTCCTATTGTCCGTGAGGTAATAATTCAATGATTAGTTACTCAATAATCTAGAGCTGCCTTTTTTCTTATCACCACTCCTTTTTCAAGGTAATAAATAGTGGGATTAGTTCTGGCTGCCGTTTGTATGGCTTTTAAATCACAGCTATACACAGGCCAGCCGTTGAATTTAGTGGAAGATAAAAGTTTTCTAACTGCTGTGGGCTGTGCTGTAATCACATATACTGGAATTCTGTTGTAATCGGTTTTTGTATGCCGAAGCAAATCCAACGATTCAAAACTTTTTTCCAAATTTGTTTTATTGTCAACTATTACCAATAAAACAGCGGGCAATTGTAATATATAATCCGTAGAATCAATACCTGTTTCACCAGATAATACAAATCCTTTTATTGGTGGATCCATATCTTTTCCAGGACGAATCAACTTGTCCTCTCTACGCACAAACTGGTAAGTTTGGGGCGAAAAATCAGCCGGAAAGGAAGTAGCTGGGAATTGTATCAGCTGATTATTTTTCTTGTAAGTAAAATAGATAACGGTGCTGTCGGGGATAGCTGTTGCTGGAATTTTTCGGTTTTCAATGAGGTCAGTACCAATTTTATATGGCAGACAATCAATTTGGGGAAGGTGGTTTAACGTATAAACCTGAAGCCCTCCTGCTATTAAAATGCTTAGTAAACAATTAAATCCTGCATACCGAAAATTGGTAGCAACTTTATTTGCCTTAGGAAAGCATAAAAGAAAAGAAAGCATTATCAATAATACTATGTCTTTATAAAAAGATTGCCCAGCTGTTAGTGGTATGCAATCTCCAAAACAGCCACAATTTTTTGGATATCCTGTAAAATAGGTGTAGCCAGTTAAGGCGGTAAAAAAAAGCAATAATAGTAACACTAAAAACTGTGTTGCTTTTACTCTAAAATTTAACAACAAGGCTGTCCCAAGACCTATTTCAGCTGTATTCAAAATAATTGCAATAGGTAGCGTATATGAATCGAGGAAATGCAACTCCCCTACTTCAAGAAATTCTTGTATTTTATAACTAAGACCTTGTGGGTCATTTGCTTTAATCAGGCCTGAAAAGATAAACAAAAGGCCTACGAGTAAACGAAGAAGGAGGTACAACCATTTCATAGTAATATCAAGGCAAAAATTGCATAATTAATTATATCGAGATAATTCGCATCAATCCCTTCACTAATTAATGTTTTCCCATCATTAGTTAGTATTTGTTTGATACGTTGCAATTTCACTAAAATTAAATCTACAAAACTCTCCTGACTCATTTCTCGCCACGCCTCGCCATAATCATGGTTTTTATCTAACATCAATTTTTTTGCAGTACCCACCTGCTGATTATATAAAAGGGTTAATTCCTCAACTGGAATTTCCTCTATCTCTGCGGTGGTCAACTGTAATTGAATCAAGCCAATCACACCATAGTTGATGATTCCTTGAAATTCAGCTGCTATATTATCGTCAACGCGTTGTGTACCCTTCTGCTGTATAGTTCTAATACGTTGTGCTTTGATGAAAAGTTGGTCAACAACGGATATAGTCCTTAGCACCCTCCAAGAAGTTCCGTAATCAGCAGATTTTTTTAAAAAAATATCCTTGCATGATTCGATTACTTTATCATATTGATTTGATGTATCCTGCATAGCTTACTGACTTTCGTACCTTTATCAAAATTAAACAACAAGGCGTAATGAATACACTAAAGAGCAAGGATAAGATACTAGTTGTGGATAAACCCATTGTTATGGGGATACTTAATATCACCCCCGACTCTTTCTTTGCATCTAGTCGTATTTCCATTATTGATAATTTACTTCCTCGTGCTGAGCAATTATTAGCTTCTGGTGCGTCTATACTTGACATAGGAGGACAAAGTACCCGTCCAGGCAGCCAACGGCTTTCAGCTGAAGAGGAATGCATCCGTGTAATCCCCGCCATCGAGCAACTTGCTAAAGAATTCCCTGACGCTTTTTTATCAATTGACACCTATCATGCAAAGGTAGCCGAGGAGGCTATAACAGCAGGTGCACATATGGTAAATGATATAAGTGCCGGCTTGCTTGATGCCAATATGATTTCCGCTGTATCACGCTTGCAGGTTCCTTATGTAATCATGCATATGCGCGGTGAACCACAAACAATGCAATCAAAAACAGATTATGTTAATGTGGTAAAAGAGGTGATTAACTTTTTGGCGGAAAGAAAAAAGGTGTGTCTGCTCCATGGCATACAGCAAATAATTGTAGATCCTGGAATAGGTTTCTCCAAAACCATCGAACAAAATTTTGAATTAATAGCTAATCTGGAGGCATTTCGAGCGCTGGAATCCCCCCTGTTGCTAGGGCTCTCCAGAAAATCCTTTATTTATAAAACACTCCAAACAGATCCTGCAGGGGCCTTAAATGGAAGCACCTTTCTGCATGCCATTGGCTTACAAAAAGGTGCCACTATTTTAAGAGTACATGATGTTCAAGAAGCCGTTGAAAATATAAAGTTATTCAACGCGCTATTTCCTAATTTGTAGCGGGTGCTTTTGCTTGTACATCAGTTACCTCTACCTCAAAAATTAAATGATCGTATGGCTTAATAGGGCCGCCTGGAGGAGGCGCTGCACCATATCCTAGCAAAGAAGGAATATATACTTTTCCTTTAGCACCTTTTCTTAAAAAAGGCATTGCCTCGTCAAATCCTTTGATCATTTGCCCTACTCCAACAGAAAATTTGAGAGGTTCAACATGTTTGAAAGTTGTATCAGTATTACTATCAAAAACCTTACCCTCAAATGTCTTACCGGTATAATTTACAGAAACATAATCTCCTTTCTTAATCAAATCTCCTGTACCTGCGGACACCACTTCTACGTAAGCACCAGCAGGGGTACGTTGAACAGTACTAAGTTTTGCACCAAGAAATTTTTCAACTTCAGATTTTTCACGAATGCTATAAGCTTTACTTTCATTTTGCTCATCCAGTGTTTTTAAACTATCTGAACTAAAAATTCCTAACACTTTTATGAAGGTAATAATCCGATCCCCCTTTTTAAATTCAGGAGGAAGATTGCCTGCAGGAAGTCTCTTTAAAAAAGTATCCATCATTTGAGTGGCAATTACTGAGTCTCCACGGTGCAGTGATGTCCATAACTCCGAAATGTCATATGGCTGCGTTTGTGGAGGGACAGGTATATAAATGGGGAGTCTGTTACCTGTAGAAAAATAAACACTGTCGTTGATTTTTTGCGTCAATGTCAATTTGATATAGTCGCCAATTCGAGCTTGTTGCGTATCCTTACTTCTTATCAATTGGTAAGGCATACCCCCTGGCGTTTTTTGGTAGGCAGGTCCAGCACAACTTATCATACAGGATGTTAGAAAGCTGAGCGCAAGAAATTTAAATGATGCGTGCATAAATACAAGTTAAATAAGTGATGATTGTGTTTTTATTACTTCTTTAAATCTGGCAACCGTTTTATCAAGCGAGTCACTACTTCTGCCACCCGCTGCATTGAAATGGCCTCCACCCTCAAAAAAGGTTCGGGCAAATGTATTGCAATCAAATGAACCTTTGCTCCTAAAACTCCATTTTCTTTCCTCCTCTCTATCAATAACCAATGCTACCATTTTTATACCCTGAATAGATTGCGGATAGTTGACAAGTCCATCAGTATCACCGGTTTTGATTTGAAATTTTAGCAAATCTGATTTAGGAATGGCAATTAAGGCTGTATTATACTCATAAAATATTTCCATTCTATGAAGAAGCACATGACCAATAAAACGTAATCGATTTTCTAAAAAGTTATCATAAAGTCCTTCATGAACTTTTCCATGATCTAATCCGCGCGATTTAAGATCAGCAACAATAGCGTGCACACCTGAATGTGCAGAAGCAAAACGAAATGAACCAGTGTCCCCCACCAGTCCGGCATAAATGCATTCAGCAATAGATAAATCAATCATAGGTAAATCCTCTGCCGCATGTATAAAGTCGTAGATCATTTCGCAAGTAGAACTTTTAGTGGAATCGCTTACTCCAAAATGAAAAGATTCTGTTGCAGGTTCTTGGTGATGGTCAATGAGCACTTTTGTACAAGTAATTTCAGCTAACTTTTGAGCCATTGATTTAGTACGATAAAAGGCATTAAAATCAAGGCAAAAAAGGGTGCTTGTTTTCTCTAAAATGACATCAGCCTTATCTTTCTGTTTTTCGTAATTAATTACTTTATCCGATCCTGGCATCCAATTAACCCATTCTGCCCAATTAGTAGGTGATATCACAGTTACCTCATGGCCTTTTTTTATTAAATAATGTGCTAATGCAAGTGAGGAGCCCATCGCGTCTGCATCTGGCTTTTGATGGGTGGTAATTACTACTTTTTGGGGGGCTTGCAAAAAGGGAAAAAGGGCTGAAATTGTCTTCATGAAGGCCAAAGGTATGAAAAGATAGTTGTAACTTTGCGGCGCTAAACACACTACAAATGAGTAACCGGACTTTCACCATGATTAAGCCAGACGCCTTTCGTAAAGGTCATAGTGGCGCTATTTTAGATCGTATAATTAAGGAGGGATTCTCCATCAAAGCTTTAAAAATGCTTCATCTCTCTGAAAGCAAGGCCGGAGAATTTTACGCAATTCACCGTGAGCGCCCGTTCTATGGTGAACTGGTATCTTTTATGAGCAGCGGCCCTATTATTGCAGCCATCTTGGAAAAGGATAATGCTGTTGAGAGCTTCAGGAAATTAATTGGTGCTACTAATCCAGCTGCAGCTGAGGAAGGAACCATCAGAAAATTATTTGCTAGCTCAGTTGGAGAAAACGCTATTCACGGAAGTGATAGTAATGAAAATGCAGCTATCGAATCTGCCTTCTTCTTCTCAGGTCTGGAACAATGCTAATTATTAATTCTTAGTATCAGTTGATAAAACCGCCCCAGGGCGGTTTTTTTAATACCGAACCTTGAGTATGATTGAAGTACCCTTGTCCGATAAGGTAAAGGAAGCTTTTTGAAAACTGGGGGGGCCAGCCAATCCTATTACATTATTTGAAAACCCATATCCTTCTTTTGGTAATCCAATAATTGAAGTCAACATTTTCCCGTTTTCATCTTCATCATGAAGTAACGCAATTGCGTAAGTACCCGTTTTCATATTCTTTACTACTATAGGTAGTTGCAGTTGTTTCAATGGGACACGAAGCTTAATGGTTGCTTTACTAGCGTCCGCTGGAAAACCTGCAGGTGAAGAAAATATGCTAAGTAGTACTACTCCTTTTTTATTTTTAAGCCCTTGTAGATCTATTTTCAAATCACCGACCGGTAAGGAAGTACTTTTCTCCTGCGCTACCACAAGCGATAACAGAAAAAAGTGAATGGAGAAAATTAGAAAGATGCTACTGTACCACTGCCTCTTCTCCATATAGTTGATCTTTGTATTTAAGGGAAGGAGATGGAAGAAAATCTCCAATACCAAGCTGGCTCCATTTTTTATTAACTTTCTCTATAGTGGCAGGATCTGCAACTATGATATTGGGCCAATCCCGTTGAAAATTATCAAACTCTTTGGTTTTTCTTGTTCCATCAAGACCCATACAAGCTGTGTAAGGAAAACCTGAAGATTTAAAAAGAAAACCGTCCCTTTTAGGATCCAGATTATTACAGAAGCGCCATAAACTGGTTGCCAAGTCATTGGGGTCTACCGTATGCTCAACATATAGCACCATTTTGATGCTGGCCATGGGAGATAACGCAGCAATACTAAGATGCAATTCCCTAACATGACCTGGTTTATTCTTTTCCACGGCAACCACAATACATGGAATGTCTAAATCAAGGAGACTAGTATTTACGTTACGTATAGCAGTTGAATGGTTGAGCAGTAGTGCTTTTAAAGATGCAGCAGAAATCGTTATTACCGGACAAGCATAATCCTCTTCTTGTTCTTCATTCATTTTTTTTGTTCCGTCAATACACATTTTTCCTCCAAATCCCAATTTGCTACAACTATGATCTAAAACATCCATTGGGCCAGTAGAGAAAGATATATCGGTTGCAGGATTTAGGTTGGCAAATACATATTGAGCTAATTCCCGATAAGCCTGTATGGTGATACCTTGATCTGCAAGGACTAAAATTTTATTGAACATCATTTGTCCAGCCCCCCACATAGCATTCATTACTTTTTGCCCTTGCCCAGCATATTCTTTATTGATCTTCGTGATTACCAGATTATGGAAAACCCCCTCAATTGGCATATCCATATCCATAATTTCAGGAACCATGGTCATCTTTATGGGGGCTAAAAAAATTCGTTCTGTTGCTTTTCCTAACCAAGCATCTTCTTGCGGTGGAATCCCAACAATTGTAGCAGGATAAATTGCATTTTTTTTATGGGTAATAGCAGTTACATGAAAACGAGGATACCAATCAGGTAAGGAATAATAACCTGTGTGATCTCCAAAGGGTCCCTCCCAGATTAAATCCTCAGCCGGATCCACATACCCCTCGATAACAATATCGGCATCTGCAGGAACTTCTATTTCGGGTTGCGTTATACAGCGAACTAATTCAACTTTTTTCTTTCGTAGAAAACCTGCAAGCATGTACTCGTCTACATTTTCGGGTAATGGAGCTGTGGCACTATATGCATAAACAGGATCACCTCCCAATGAAACTGCCACTGGCATTTTAATACCCGCTTTTTTATACGCATTAAAATGTTTTGCACTTACTTTATGTTTATGCCAGTGCATACCTGTCATGTCAGCACTAAAAACCTGCATACGATACATTCCCACATTTCTACTGTTTGTTTCAGGATCTTTAGTATGAATTACAGGTAAGGTAATAAAGGGCCCTCCATCTTTTGGCCAGCAAGTAAGTACTGGTATTTTGTTAAGATCTGGATTTAATAAAACGAACTCTTGACAGGCTCCTTTCCCATTAATAATTTTGGGCATCCAACTGGCAAACTGACCTAGCTTAGGGAGTAAGCGAAGTTTGTCAAGAATATTTTCTTTAGGAGAGGAAAGTAGCTTAAACAAGTCCTCGATCTCCCGGGCAATAGCATCAAGTGAGTCTACTCCTAATGCCATACACATTCTTTTCTCACTCCCATATCCGTTCATCAAAACAGGGAAATCTGTACCAGTATTCTCAAACAAAAGCGCCTTACCACCCCCACCCGATTTACTAACTCGATCGGTAATTTCAGCAATTTCTAAATGGGGATCTACATACGTTTTAATACGAATTAACTCACCATTTTTTTCCAGTGCTTCAATAAATGCTTGTTGATCTTTCCAGGCCATCTTACAATTATATTATTAATGCTACAACAATCAGTATATAGCTATTGTTCACTTTTTTGAATCCCCATGTAAGTAACTCCCAACCCGGCTTGATTTGGCAACTGAATCTTGCCATCTTGATAAATAAGGCCACTGGAGAGATCTTCCGACAATAATAGAGGGCCATCCATATCCAAATAATCAACCCATTCTCTTAGATGTCCTATTGCAGCAGAACCGATGGTAGATTCATTCATACAGCCCAACATGATTTTCAGTCCAAGTTCACGCGCCTGTTTTATCATTCGCCTGGCAGGTGTGATACCTCCGCATTTAGTTAGTTTGATATTTATTCCATCGAAACCAATGGCGCAACGAGACACATCTTTTTCTGAGACACAGGATTCATCAGCAATCAGTGGAATGGAAGATATTGTTTTCAATGACTTCATTTCCTCGCTATTTTCTTTTGGTAGCGGTTGCTCTATTAATTCAACTCCTAATGCTTCTAATTTTGGTATAAGTTGGACAGCTGTTTCATAAGTCCAACCTGCATTTGCATCTACTCGAAATGGCGCTTTGGTATGTGAGCGGAGGAGCTCTAATGTAGCTATATCAGCTGTTGAACCAACTTTGATTTTATAAAGCGGCCAAGGCCTTTCCTTCATTTTTTGAAGCATCCTATCAGGAGTATCTATTCCAATTGTAAAATCTGTCAGTGGGCC